>Ga0105164_10000182_pt1 | contig 47126 bp, 49 predicted proteins | sample VDWuncwatermetaG_FD_89674 | JGI IMG/M metagenome (GOLD analysis project Ga0105164, IMG submission 89674) | Wastewater microbial communities from Netherlands to study Microbial Dark Matter (Phase II) - VDW unchlorinated drinking water | ecosystem: Environmental > Aquatic > Freshwater > Drinking...
GTCTTGCGATACTGTTCGAAGGGGACTTCGGCCAAGGTCTGTTGGTGCATGCGCAGGTCTCCCAGTCAGTGCAGCATTCCTCATAGCACATCACCAACGCGGAATAAATCAGACCTTCCCTAACTGCCAAGCAGGACGCACGTCAGTGGTACAGTGGCCCAATAGGAACCGTGATGTAATCATCAGCAGCGAGGGCTTGTCGACCAATGCATTGACTCTTACTGAATCGACATCAGCACTTCTCGTGTGGCTGGCGTCTGTAGTTTGCGAAGTGCGTGAGCCTCGATCTGGCGAACCCGTTCCTGGCTTAAGTCCAACTGTTCGCCGACCTCGACCAAGGTCATCATCTTGTCGCGACCGAGGCCGAAGCGCATGCGAATCACAGCGTTTTCTCTCGGGCTGAGCGGGCGCAGTAGGCGTTCGAGTTCTTTTTCTCGTTCGAGCTGATGGATAGAGCTGTCCGGTGGTGCCGTCTGATGATCGCGGGAAGAAGTTCGCCTAAGACCGTTTTGCGACATCGACTACCAGGCGCAAGTTGTGCCGGACGAGCTCCTCTTTCGCGTCTTCCAGCTGGCGGCCTGCCGTTCGTATCTCCGTCAGCATAGTGAGGAGTTGCTGACGGACCTCCGGTACCACGAGGCTGCCCTCTGCGGTTGATCCAGCCCAAGCACTGAGAAGTGTGTCGGCTCGATCCAGTGCAATGGCAGAGAGACCGCTCAGACGCCGGATGGCACTGAGCTCTTGGATCGTCTCTTTACGGGAGGTTGGGGAGACAGCGTTAGCCAGTATGGCCGTGGCATTCTTCACGGACATCCTGATGCGGCGGGTTTCTTCGTCGATTCGTTTGGCAAGGTCGAGTTCCTCCTTCTTGGTCAACAGGGCTGTACCACGGAAGGAACGGAAATAATGAGATTCGAGCAGAAAGGGATTCTGTCGGCTTCGACCCTCTGTGTCAGGCAGGATTCGGTAACAGACCGTCGTCTCTCATTGGCTTGACCTTCGTTTCCATCGGCACCTATAATCCCGCAGCGTGCCGGTTATAAGTTGCTGATTCAACGGACAAAATGGACGAATTTACGCATTTCAATGAATCGGGTCGAGCTCGGATGGTCGACATCAGTGCCAAGGGCTCGACGGAGCGTCTCGCCACTGCGCAGGCTAAGGTCTTTCTACTTCCTGAAACCCTTGAAAAGATTCAACGAGGCAAGATCGCGAAGGGTGACGTGCTGGCTGTCGCCCAGGTTGCAGGCGTGATGGGTGCTAAGAAGACGCCGGACCTCATCCCCATGTGCCATCCGATTCTCCTGACGAGTGTCGATATCTCTTTCAAGGAGGAGTCTCAGCCGAATCCAGAAGGCCGCTGTTCCATCACCATTATCGCGACTGCCAAGACAACAGGACCAACAGGGGTCGAAATGGAAGCCATGACGGCAGCGTCGGTCGCGGCGTTGACCATTTACGATATGTGCAAAGCTGTGGATCGCGGGATGAGCTTTGGCGAGGTCTATCTGCTTTCCAAATCAGGCGGGAAATCAGGACTGTATACCAAGAATGGTTAAGGGTAGGGGCTAGGGACGATGATTACAGTACGATTATTCGGTATGACGAAGATGCTGGCGGGAAATCAGGGGTTCCTGTTGCTGAATGTGGCGAATGGCAGGCAGGTCAAGGATCTGGTCGGTGCAATCGAGGCCAGCCATCCCGCAATCGGGGAACTGATTCAGAAGAGGAAGGTGCTCGTGTCCGTGAATCAGGATGTTGCGCACGAAGAGACGATCATCAATGACGGCGACGAGGTTGCGCTGTTGCCTCCGTTCGCCGGAGGGTCAGGGCAGGAACCGACAGACCAGGGGCAATTCGCCCGTATCCAGCGAGAGAATTTCTCTCTCGATCGGGAGCTTGATCGGGTACGCAGTCGATCGAAACGGATCGGTGGAATCGCCACATTTTTGGGCATTGCGCGTGACCGATCGCGCGGGCGTGATGTCGACGGGATCACGTTTGAGCACTATGAAGGAATGGCGCAGAAGAAGTTGCGTGAAATTCGAGAACGGGCGCTGAAAGACTTCGATATCCTAGAGTTGCTCATCATCCATCGGCATGGCGAAATCACGATCGGTGAAAATATTGTGTTGATCATCGCCGGTGCAGAGCACCGAGCCGACGCGTTCAATGCCTGTCGGTGGGCGATCGATGAGCTTAAACAGATCACTCCGATTTGGAAGTTGGAACATACTCCTGAAGGGGAGGTCTGGGTGGAGGAGCATCCCTAAATTCGTGAAGCGTGAAACGTAAGGAACCTGAGTGTTGAAGAATTGAAAGTAATGGCCGGCTAGCAAGTGATGGATGAATCCACGCAAGATATAGCGCCTGTGGCAGTACAGGACATGTTCGGGCGCCCGTTACGAAGTTTGCGGCTGTCCGTGACTGATCGCTGCAATCTTCGTTGCCGGTACTGCATGCCCGAGCCGGAGTATGTCTGGCTGCCGCGAGAAGACCTCCTGAGCTTCGAAGAAATGTCGACGCTCGTCGGCTCTTTTGCCGATCTGGGGGTGGATAAGGTCAGACTGACAGGGGGAGAGCCCTTGTTGCGTCGGGATCTGGCGCGGCTGGTTCGGCTGCTTCGACAGGACCGACGAATTACCGAAGTGGCCCTGACGACAAATGGTGTGTTACTGGCCGAGTCGGTCCAGGACCTCTACTATGCCGGACTCGACCGCATCACCGTTAGTCTCGATACTCTGAAGCCTGAGCGGTTTCGTCAACTGACAGGGCGAGATGAATTTTCGCGCGTTCTAGAGGGCATTGAATCGGTTGGGAAAGCGGGCTTTACCAATCTGAAGCTCGACACGGTTGCGATTCGCGGGTTCAATGATGATGAACTGAACGAGTTGATCGAATGGGGCAAGCGTTATCAGGCTGAGGTGCGTTTCATCGAATATATGGATGTTGGTGGGGCCAACGAGTGGAGGATGGATAAGGTCCTGTCTCAGGACATGATCCTCGATACCCTCGCTCGACGGTACGGTCGAATCACCGCACTTCCAGAACGGGGGGCCGCTCCCGCCCAACGATTTTGCTTGCCGGACGGCACGATCTTTGGGATTATCCCCTCGACGACCACACCGTTTTGCGCGCAGTGTGACCGCAGTCGTGTCACCGCTGATGGGATGTGGTACCTGTGCTTGTACGCGGGATCTGGAGTTGACCTCCGCAAGCCTCTTCGCATGAATATGCATCCAGCGCACATGCGGGAAATCATTCGGTTGGGATGGGCGGCTCGTCGCGATCGTGGCGCTGAGGAGCGGAAGGCGCTGGAACGAGTGGGGCTTCGAGACGGAGGGTTGATCGAGATCGATCGTCTTCGGGAAGATCCCCATCTGGAAATGCATGCCCGTGGTGGGTGAGCAAGGCACCTGTTCTCATCGAGTCCATGTTGGCCTCTTTCCATGCTCGTGTTGGTACGGAGTGTGATGGACGCAGTCACCCCACTATTGGATTTCTAGATGCACGATGCCTGATACCGATTTGTTGACGTTGCTCGGGATTGGTTTTGTGCTGGGACTGCGGCACGCTCTGGATACAGACCATCTTGCAGCGGTCTCGACCGTTCTTGCTGAGCGGCCCTCATTTTTGGCGTCCGGCGCTGTCGGATTGTGGTGGGGGACCGGCCATACGTTGACGCTGTTGCTGGTTGGATCGATCGTGCTTGCCTGGGGATTCCATATTCCTGCTGAATTTGAGGTCATGGCCGAGTCTGGAGTCGGACTGCTCCTGATTGTACTTGGGGGGAGTCTTGCGCTGAAGCTGTACCGTGAGCGTTGGCATGTCCATAGCCATGACCACGACGGTCAGCCGCATGTCCACCTGCACAGCCACCAGCAACAACGCGATCATTGCCATCGGCATTGGATGACGGACGCAATTCGTCCGTTGTGTATTGGCATGGTGCATGGGCTTGCTGGATCAGCCGCGTTGATGTTGATGATTTTGGCGGCGACGACAACCATGGTCAGCGGGCTTGTGGCGATCCTCGTCTTTGGCGTTGGATCGATCATCGGTATGATGGCGATCGGTTTGACCTTAAGTGTGCCGGTCATCTATTCGCGTTCGATGAGTCAGCGACTCTTTGTGGGGGTTCAGGGATTTGCCAGCCTTGCCAGTATCTTGGTTGGGGTATGGATGTTGGTGGAGTTGACCCCCTCGGTCCTCGGACATTGATGCGGCTTGGTGTATCAGGTGCGATACGCCGCTAAGGTGCATTGGTGGTAGCCCTGTGCTATTCTCTGCGAATTGATGGTAGGACTGCACTAAGATAATAACCATGACGTGGTTCAAAAAAGAGAAACCTGCAGAATCCGCCCCGCCGCCCCGTTCAAAAAGCAGCGAGGGGATGTGGCTTAAGTGCAATCACTGCCGGGAGATCGTCTACCGCAAGGAGGTTGACCGGAATGACAAGGTTTGCCCAAAATGCGAGTATCATTTCCCGATCTCGGTCACTGAGCGGATTGGTTTGCTCCTTGATCTCGGTACCTTCAAAGAATGGGATGCGGGTTTAGAAGCGCAGGATCCGTTGAAGTTCCACGATACCAAGCCGTATAAAGATCGGGTCAAGGCTCACCAAGAAAAGACGGGTCGGAAGGATGCGCTTGTTATCGGCGAAGGCCTGGTCAACGGGCGTCGGGTGGTGCTCTGTGTCTTCGATTTCAGTTTTATGGGCGGGAGTATGGGGTCTGTGGTTGGGGAAAAGCTCTGCCGCGCGATTGATCGGGCATTGGAGCTAAAGCTGCCGGTCATCCTAGTCACCACTTCTGGGGGTGCGCGGATGCAGGAAGGCATCCTGTCGTTGATGCAGATGGCCAAGACCTCGACTGCGGTCGCGAAGCTGGGCGAGGCCAAACTGCCCTTTATCTCGATTCTTGCCGATCCGACGTTCGGCGGCGTCACCGCCAGTGTGGCGATGTTGGGAGATGTCATCATTGCTGAGCCGAAAGCGTTGATTGGGTTTGCGGGACCTCGTGTCATCGAACAAACTATCAAGCAGCAGTTGCCGGATCAGTTCCAACGGGCCGAGTTTCTTCTCGAACACGGCATGATCGATATGATCGTCGAGCGCAAGCGTCTCAAGGAGACGGTTGGCACCCTCGTGAATCATTTTTAGCCTTCTGCGTCCTCCCGGCTTGTCGATGAGCTACTCCTCCATGATTGAGTACCTCTACGCGCTTCAGAAGCACGGCATCAAGCTGGGTCTGGAGACCATGCAGATTTTGTTGGACAGGGTCGGCAATCCTCATCGCTCGCTTCGCGTCCTTCATATTGGAGGAACCAACGGCAAGGGTTCGACGGCGGCGATGGTTGCGGCGGTCCTTCAGCATGCAGGCCGACGGGTCGGGCTCTATACCTCTCCTCATCTCATCGAATTTCGGGAGAGGATTTGTGTCAACGGATGCATGATCCCGGAGCCTCACGTTGAGGCGTTGATCGCGCGTTTGCGGGCCGTGCTCGAAGATAATCTGGAACCGACGTTTTTTGAGATGACGACGGCTCTGGCATTCCTCTATTTCGCAGAGTCGGAAGTCGATGTCGCTGTATTGGAAGTTGGGTTAGGCGGGCGCTTCGATGCAACCAACGTGGTGGAACAACCACTGGCCAGTGTGATCACGACGATCGGCTTGGATCATCAGGAGTACTTGGGGCACACGGAGGAGGCGATCGCATTTGAAAAGGGGGGAATTATTAAGCCCTCTGTCCCGGTTGTGATCGGACGGATGGGAGGGGAGGCTGAACAGGTTCTACGCCGGATCGCGCAGGATCGTGCAGCTCCTCTGTGGCAGCTTGGCCGCGATTTTGCTATTGACGGAACTCGTTTCGAGCGACTGACGTATCGGGGCATGACTCGTGTGTGGGAGGATCTCACTTGTGGTTTGACAGGGCGTCACCAGTGGGACAATGCTGCTTGTGCGTTGGCACTTCTTGAATCGGCGGAGCGAGCTGGGATGGCTGTGGATGCGGCAGCCGTTCGCAATGGCCTGCGTACAGTCTCATGGGAAGGTCGGTTAGAGGCGATCGGCGAGTATCCCACAGTCGTGCTCGACGGCGCCCATAACCCTGCCGCCGCGCATGCGCTCGCGGAGTATCTCAAGGACTTCGCCGTCAGTCACCCCATATCTCGGATTATCTTCGTCTGGGGTATGATGCGGGATAAAGATCGTCAGGGATTTATTGATCCGTTGTTACCCTGTGTGTCGGAAATCGTGCTGACGCAGGCGACTCTTGCACGGTCTGCTACGGTTCAAGAGCTTCGTGCAACCCTGCGCGAGTGGCAAGGGCCGGTCCTTGAGGCCGTCCTTCCTATGGACGCGCTGACAGTTGCCAGAAGCCGAGCCATGCCTCATGATCTCATCTGCGTTGCCGGATCGTTGATGCTTCTGGGGGATATCAAAGCGGCAGTGCGTGGCTGCGGGTTGTCACCGATTCGTGGCTAGCATGGCGGGTCCTCTCGCGTGGGTCCGCTGGCAGCTCATTCTCATCGTTGCCATCCTCACTCTCATTCCATTTCCTGGATCAGCGGCAGACACCCAAGTAGGTGCCGGAACGTCACCCGCTGGATCCGCTCCTCTCGATATCACGGCAGAGCGGATCGACTATCGACAAGGTCAAGACGTCTACGAGGCAAACGGATCGGTGGTGATTCGACAGGGGGCAATTACGCTCACGGCGGACCACGCTACCATTCAAGTCTTGTCGGGGATTCTCACTGCCGTCGGCCATGTTCACTTAACGGACCCGCAGGCCGATGTGACGGCTGAGCGGATGGAGATCAATGTCAATACAGAGGCTGGCGTGGCGACACATGCCCAGCTCTATGCTCCGACAACCAACTCATCGATATCCGGCCGCCTCCTGCAGAGATTTTCTGAATACCACTATCGAGTGAAAGATGGCAGTTTCACGAATTGTGATGCGCAAGACGGAGAAGTGCCGGCGTGGCGCTTTCGGTTTAAGGATCTGGATCTGACCATGGGAGACACATTGGGATCCAAGGGCGGGTGGTTTTGTGTCTTGGATGTGCCTACGATTCCACTACCCACCTTCTCCTTTCCCATGACCAAACGACAAACCGGTTTTCTGATTCCTAGCCCGAGTTATGACAATCGATTTGGATTCCACCTGAAGCAGAGCTTTTTTTGGGCGATTAATCCGAGTCAAGACTTGACGGTCACACCCTCCTATTACAGTGACCTCGGATATGGGTCTGATTTTGAGTATCGGTATGTCTTGGACCGGCGATCTCGGGGCAAGTGGTATGTGAGCTATCTGCAACAGACGCAGCTTCCCAATGTCTCCGGCCTCACCGACAACGGGGAAGATGTCAAACAGGCACGCGCGGCACTCATCGGGAACCATACGCAATATCTCACCGATACGTTGCTGCTCCGCGCCAACGCTAATTTGGTCACAGACCCTAACTATTTCCAACAACTGAGCAATTCAGGGATACTCCGTGCTTCGCCGAGCAGCGAATCAAACCTCTTGGTGACCCAGCGCTTGCCCTACGGCAACCTGTATCTTCTTGGCCTCTATCTGCAACCGTTACAAGCCGGAGGAAAGGATACATTTCAGCGGCTTCCGGAGGCTGGCTATAGCCTGCCCCACGTCTCACTATTCAATTCTCCAATCTTGTTGGGCATGGAAGGGAACTATGTCAATTTCTATCGCGATCAAGGATTTACGCTGAATCGGATCAATGTCGTTCCTAGTATTTCGACAGATGTACTACATCTCGGGCATGTGATCGGGATTCGACCCCAAGCGAAGTTCCGTGAGGTCTATTACACCAGAGGGGCACAATCGGATGAAGGGCAGCATCGAGAGACGTTTTGGTTGGGGGTGGATGCTACGTCAAAAGTGACGCGCCGATTCGCCCTTGCTGACGGGAATAGTCTGTTGCATACCCTTGAGCCCACGGTCACCTACGAATATGTGCCGTCAACTGATCAATCGAAGTTGACGCAAATCGACCAAGTCGATGATCTTCCGAAGAAGAATTTGCTGACGTATATGCTGCGTAGTCGGGTATTGGAATCAGGGAAGACCAATGCCTTCAACTGGCTCGATCTCACGTTGGCGCAGAGTTATCATGTCGGCGATGTACAAACTCTGGCGCGTGAGTTTACGCCAGGAGTTGCTCCTTTTCTCGGATCATTCACCCAGCCGCTCCAGCCGGCCACGGTGCCCATCCAAGGCAAGAAGTTTTCTGATATCTGGGTGCGGGCCGTGATTGGCAATAATCTGCCGACGTTGATGACGACGGCGTGGTTGGATACCCCGGTAGTCGGACGTGCGGCGCAGGCGTGGGCTCTCCGACCGCCGATCAATCGGTATCTGACGGTCGACGCGTTCTTCGATCCCTATCAACCAGGGGTGAGTCAATTCAACACAGATCTTCGATTTCAAGAGGGAACCAACTGGTATTTCGAAGTGGGACAACGGTACACGAGAGATGGGAATCGGGTCAGGCGAGGCGACGTCTGGAACCCTATCTCATTTAATGAAGTGTTTGCTCCGACGAAGGACATTCAGTTTGTGACGATGGGCGGGGCCTTCCGCACCCCGTGGGGATGGACGTTCGGAGCGAAAGCCTACTACGATGTCAAAAATGGACGAAGCCCGGAATTGGACGCCGTCGCGTTGTATCAGAATCCATGCAGATGTTGGTCGGTGGGGCTGTATTACCTGAAGTTCCCGGATCGTGAGCAATACAGCTTTATGTTGAGTCTTACTGGAATCGGTTGGACCGAAAGTGCTGGGACTGTTGTCATGCGGACGCTCTTGAGTCCGCTTCTGTGGGGTGAACGGGGGCTACCTTGGGCGACTCTGGGCGGGCCTTATGGTATTCCTCCGCAGACCTCCGAGACCGGTGCTGCACTGCCCGGAGGTCAACCTGGACGATGATCCCCGTTTGACACTAAAAACAGTGGTGGGGTACGATGCCTATGCAATCACGCATCAATGATCTCAACCCCGAAGGAGGGCGCAGACGTGGCTGGTGACGCCTTGAAAGTCGAAGATTCTACTTGGGATGCCGAAGTAATGAAGGCCTCCGAACTCGTCATGGTCGATTTTTGGGCGGTGTGGTGCGGCCCATGTCAAATGGTGGCTCCCATCGTGGAGGAATTGGCAAATGAATACGCCGGGAAGCTGAAGGTTCGAAAACTGAACACTGACGAGAATCCCGAGGTGGCGGGTCGTTACCAGGTGATGAGTATCCCCACGATTCTATTCTTTAAGAACGGCCAGCCTATCGAGAAGCTGGTGGGTGCCAGACCAAAGCGACAGTTCAAGGAACTGATCGACTCACTGCTCGCTCAGCATGCCGGGACTGCCTAGCGTGATGCTGAAATAGGGAAGGGGCCTCCGCTCCCGTTCAAGTGGAGCTTAGTGGCGTTCAGCGTACCAAGTGTAGGCCACTCGCTGTTCCAGCGATATGTTCTATTCGGCAAGAGGGATGTTGAGTGTCCTGAGGTGTCGTCTGCCGTTAGCTAGGCTTTGCCTTTGTTGCAGCTATGCTGACTGAGCTGCGTATTACGAATTTTGCTGTGATTGAACGACTGAGTCTGAACATGGACTCAGGCTTTGCCGTGTTGACCGGAGAGACCGGGACTGGTAAGTCGTTATTAATCGATGCAGTGGCGCTTCTTGTCGGTGGGCGAGCCTCAAGCGAGCAAATTCGTTTCGGTGAAGACGAAGCCCAACTTGAAGCGTCGTTTGAGATTCCGCTCACGCATCCTCTTCTTCAACGACTGCGGGCCAAAGAAGTCCTTGGTCCAAACGATTCTCAACTCATCATTCGACGTATCATTGCACGCTCAGGAAGAAACCGGGTGTATCTGAATGGAATCCTCAGCCCTGTTCATGTGCTGGAGGAGTTCGCCGGTACGCTTGTCGATATCCATGGCCAGCATGACCAGCAATCGCTTCTATCCAGCTCCGCTCAGCTTGAGGTTCTGGATGCCTTTGGTCGTCTGCTTGAACTGCGGTCCCAATATCAATCAATCCATCGTGAGTTAGTGAGTTCCCGTGAGAAGCGTATTGCGCTTGCCATCTCGCTCCAACAGCGGGTCCAGCAAGAAGACCTGTTGAGTTTTCAGCAGGAGGAGTTGGATGAGGCTGCCTGCCGTCTGGGGGAGGAAGAGCTGCTACAGGCTGAACGTCATCGGTTGGGGGCGTCTCGGCGTCTGACTGAATTGGCATCGGAAGCTCAGGAACGAATTCAGGGCGATGCGGCTGGTATCTTGGCGAATCTGGTGTCGATGGAGCGCGTGTTAGGAGAGCTCACTCAGATCGACCCTGCGATGGGAGGAACGGGCCGGCTTGCCTCCGAGGCCAAGGTGCTTCTGAAAGAAGTCGCCGACTCCCTTCGCGGGTATGTCGAGGGGCTAGACGCAGATCCTCAGCGACTCAGTGTGATCGAAGATCGTTTGGCTGTCATCCAGAAGATGAAAAAGAAATACGGGGGGACGATTGAAGCCGTTCTAGAGGTTCAGGATCGAGTGAAACAAGAACTAGGCCAACTTCGCGGGGTGGACAGCGAGATCGATCGATATGATCGTCTTATTACGGAGCAACAACAGAACGTCTCGGCACTGGCCAGAGCGCTCTCAGGGAAGCGAACGGAAGCAGCCAAGCGGTTGACGAAATTGGTGGACAAAGAGCTCAGTGCGTTGAAAATGGGATCGGTACGGTTTCTGGTCCAAGTTATGCCTTCTTGGCCTGACGAAATGTACGGTTCTGATGGCGCTGATCGTGTCGAGTTTCAGCTGTCGACCAATGCAGGCGAGCCGTTGAAACCGATATCTCGTGTGGCATCGGGCGGTGAACTCTCGCGGGTGATGCTGGCGTTGAAATCCGTCCTTGCTGAGATCGATCATGTACCGGTCTTGATCTTCGATGAGATCGATACAGGGGTGGGAGGAGCGGTCGCAGCCACGATTGGGAAACGGTTACGGGAGCTGGGCCGATACCATCAAGTGCTGTGCATCACGCATCTCCCACAGGTCGCCTCTCAAGCCCAGCATCATTTCTCTGTCGAAAAGTTGGAGGTAAAGGGGCGAACGGTAGCGACGGTGCGTTTGTTGACTGGCATAAGTCGCGAGGGAGAAATTGCGCGCATGCTTGGTGGGGAGCGAATCACTGCCAAGACTCGATCTGCAGCGGCGGAGTTGATCGCCGGAACGCATGAATAGATCAAGCGGCGGGAGCGATCTCCATGGTGCGTGGAGAGACGGGGGAGTTCTTTACGACCTGAACAAAGAGTTCAAGCAACTGTGGGTCAAAATGCGTATCAGATTGAAGCGAGATCTGATGGATTGCGGCCTCGAGAGGAAGGGTGACGCGTCCAGGTGCGTCGGCGGTCAGATGATCAAACGTTTGGGCAATACCGACAATACGAGCCAGTAAGGGAATATCCGTGCCTTGGAGTCCATGAGGGTAGCCCTGGCCATCCCATCGTTCGTGATGGGATGCGATAATTTCTCTCGTCTCAATCGGCAAACCCAACGGGGCAATCATCCGTGCACCTCTGTCGACGTGTTCTCTACAGAGAGATGCTTCGCCTGACGGAAGGATCTGGTCCTCGGAGAACCTATATGATGGGAGACTTGTTTTTCCTACATCATGCAGAAAGGCTCCCAAGGCCAACGCTTTTTGCTCGGATACGGTAAGATTGAGTCGGCTAGCCATCAACGTAGCATAGAAACTCACTCGGCTCGAATGATTGAGTAATTGGCGGTCTGTGGCTTCCAAAACATCGGACAGGAGTGGAAGCAAGGTCATCTCGTCTTGCTGCAAAGCATCATGGTTCTGCGGGTGAATGGAAAGCGACGCATATTCCGTCTTAACTGTGTTCCATGCACGTCCACTCTCTTCCTCCGAGCCCCACAGGTCTGGTAGCGTCCGAAGGCAGTAGCGAAGAAAGTCGAGTCGGCGCTTCTTGTCCATCGTCTGTTGAATGAGGGTGGTCAGCTCGTTTACGTTGAAAGGCTTAAGTAAATAACCCGCGGCGCCCTGACGGATACCCTCCATGGCAGACTTCAGGCTCCCGTATCCCGTGACGATAATGACCTCCACGTCGGGGTGATGGTGTTTGATGTCTCTGAGAAGCTCGAGTCCATGACGATCCGGAAGCTTTTGATCGAGTGTGATCAGGTCAATGGGTTCCTGGCTGAGGACCTCGAGGGCCATCTTGGCGTTCTCTGCAGAACGAACGTTGCAGAAAGTGCGAAGTATGAATTTAAGAGCATCGCGGGGCCCCGCTTCATCATCAACCACGAGGACTGTCGGTTGTGTTCCTGACTGAAGAGAGGTTGTGATCATACGCGACACCTACTCCAGATCTTGTCACTGATAAGCAATTCCCGTTCCTTTTCATAGGGTTGCGAATAATTTCAATATAGATTCAATATAGAGTGGTGGTGGCAGGATGAGCAACTATACGTAGATAGCAACGATACTAGGATACCTATGTTACTAACAGGGCGGTGAGGATAATGTGTGTATAAGTGTGACATTCTTGTGCATAAGTGTGTCATTCTTGCATGGGTAGGTCGGGCTCTTGAGTCGAGGAATTGTCTGGACGACCGATGCTGAGGGTGTCCATTCGGTATTTCAGCATCCGTCGGCTAATTCCAAGTAGGTTCGCGGCGTGGGTTTGTACGTAATTGGTCCGTTTCAACGCATCAAGGATAATCTCCCGTTCAAACTCCATCACGGCTTTTTCAAGCGACATGCGACCGGCGAGGGTATCGTCTCGAAGCGATGTTGAACGAGAGTCATTCTTGATCAGAGTCGGCAAATGCTCCGGAGTGATTTGTGTAGCATTTTTGGACCAGATGAACGCCTGCTCGACGAAGTTTTCCAGCTCGCGAACATTGCCAGGCCAAGAATATCGAGTCAGAAGCTCCAATGCCTCTTTTCCGAATTCGATACGAGGGCGTCGTTCCTCGTCCAGCCGTTTCTCGAGGAAATGTTTGGCCAGGAGGGGAATATCCTCGCCGCGTTCACGGAGTGGGGGGAGAACGAGCGCAATGACGTTAATGCGGTAGTAGAGGTCTTCTCGAAACTGCGCTTTTCGAACGAGGTCATCAAGATTCTTGTTCGTCGCTGTCACGATGCGGACATCGACCTTGATTGGCTGAACTCCCCCGATTCTCGTAAATTCGCGCTCTTGGATAACACGCAGGAGCTTCGCTTGCGTGATCGGACTCAAGTCACCGATTTCGTCCAGGAACAACGTTCCGGTGTTTGCCAATTCAAACTGTCCGACGCGTCGGGCTGTGGCATCCGTGAACGACCCTTTTTCGTGGCCGAAGAGTTCGCTTTCTATGAGCGTTTCAGGCAACGCGGCGCAGTTCAGGGCAATGAAGGGGCGCTCGCGTCGGGAACTGTTGTAGTGCAAGGCTTTTGCAACTAATTCCTTTCCTGTGCCACTTTCGCCAGTAATGAGTACCGTGGTGCGGCTATCGGCGACCTGCTCGATTTTTGAGTAGATCTCCTGCATCCCCTGGCTTTTGCCGATCAGATTATGGAAGGCATAGCGCTGGACGACTTGAGCCCGCAACTGCTTGACTTCTCGCTCCAATTCGGAAGAGTTCAGGACGCGATCGATAATGATGCGGAGCTCATCGACGTCGAACGGTTTTGAGAGATAGTCAGCAGCGCCGAACTTCATGGCGTCGACGGCTGTTTTGACTGATTTGGTACCTGTGAGCATGATGACAGGTGTCATCTTGCTCTCCAGACGAAGCGTTTGAAGCACTGCAAGGCCGTCAGTTCCCGGGAGAATGACATCAAGGAGGATGAGGTTGGGTTCATCCTTTCGAAACACATCGAGACCCTCTTGAGCATCACCGGCCTGGAGAATGTCATAGATTGGTTCGAGAACCATTTTGAGGGAGGCACGGACTCGGGGATCGTCATCGATCAGCAGAACCCGTTTCCTAACAGCCAAACTTTCCACAAGCGCTCCTTACGTTCTAACCTTGATGGGAGGGAAGATTGATGAGGAAGGTTGTTCCACTCCCTTCCGTACTCTGAACTTGAATCTCTCCTCGATGTTCTCGAACGATCTGATGAGCAATGGTCAGTCCCAAACCGGTTCCTTCGTTTAGGGTACTTGCATATTTCGTAGTAAAGAAAGGATCGAAGATGTGGTCAAGGTTTTCAGCTGAGATGCCGTGTCCCGTATCCTCGATCTGTATCTGCATCCACATCTCACCGCCCACTTTTGGGAGCCTAGTGGTCCGTACTCGAAGAGTTCCATTTTTGTCGCCAATGGCATCCATCGCATTCAAGAGCAGGTTTAAGAGGACCTGTTTGATTTGCTGCCGATCTAACATGCCACGAGGAAGCTCCGGCGCCAAATCTTTTTCAATCTTGATCCCGCGGCTGTCTGCCTTCACTTGGATGAAGTACAGGCACGACGAGACGATTTCATTCAGATCTTCATCGGTCAACTGAGGTTCCATATATCGAGCGTAGTCGAGAATCTCCTGAATCAACCGCTCAATCCGATTGACGTCCTCGAGCACAATGCGGCTGAATTCTCCGATGAACTGACTGTCATCCTTCCGTTCCGGAGCCAGTTGAATGAACGTCTTGATAGACGTCAAGGGGTTTCTGATTTCATGCGCGAAGCCCCCTGCAATGGTTTCCAAGGAACGCAGTCGATCAGTTCGCCGCATGAGGACTTGAGATTGCCGAAGGTCCTCGTACAACAGGAAAGAGTCGAGCGCATTGGCGGCGCTCTGGGCCATAGCAGTCAGTAGTTCCAGGGTATCGGAAGGGATGACCGTGGATTCTTTTTGAGATTGGAGGACGACGAAAGCGATCAACTGACATCGATTTAGCAGCGGGATGGCCAGATTAATGGGAAGTGTGGCGAACTGGGCATCCGCTGTGTTGTCCAGCAATGTCGTGCGTAGGGAGTCGGCCAGCACGGACGAGTCGAGGATGTCCTGGCGATCAGCCAGTTGTTGAACGAGGGGGTGCTTGAGAGGAACGACGGGAGGCGCGGTTATTAAAGAAGTCGGCGTGGGTACATTCACCAGGCGAAAACATTCTCGCTCACGATCAAGCAGATACAGTAGCCCTTGAGAGTGCCGGGATGCGTCGGAGAGGCCGGAAAGAATCCGTTCTGCGATGATGGGAAGGCTTGTCGGGTGCCCTATGTCCCGTGCGAATTTCGTGAGTCGTTGCAGTGAAGCTGCGCCTGCCTGATCAGGGTTCGCCTGATCAGGGTTCGATTGAGGAGCTGCATGATCTGTCATGAGTGTGGTGCGCGAAGTTGTATCCGTCCGCGTAGTTCGTTGTGGTGGAAACGAGTCTACGTATCATCACTAGGTTAGAAGTATACACCCGAAAGGCTGTTTCACCCAACAGATTTGGTCTTCCGTACAACGGCGAGTAGAAGTTGGTTGTCGAGGACAGGGAAAAACTGGATTGGGCCCGCACCTGCATGAGCCAGTAGACGGGCCAACTCATCCCGCTCATAGATATGCAATAAGCCATGGCAAATCGCTTCGCGCAGACGGCCGAGATAGTGAAGGACGATCTGGGCCGGAGACCCAAATTTATCGTGGTCTTCAGCCAGCAGCTGACGGCGAAACAGTGTCGAGAGGTCGGTGTGCGGTTGAAGGCAGGTCACGAGGGCCGTCCCGTCCGGATGCAAGACTCGGAGCATCTGTCTGAGACAATGAAGGGGTGAGGATGTGAAGGAGAGCGAGAGATGGCAGAAAATGCGCTCAATCGATCCGTTGGTGAAAGGAAGCGGTGTATTCCAGTCTGTGCGCATCCAGCTTGTCGCCATCAATTGAGCTGTTGGGACGGCAGCCCGGAGCGTGCTAGGCAATTCGTTCGCGAATGTATGGAGCTGCTGTTCTGCAAGTCTGAGGGATTCGGCAGATTGGTCCAACCCGACATAGCGGAGAGGGACGGTCGCCTGTCTGCTGTGATGTGCCGACCGATAGGCCTGATTGGTCAACATGAGACGGACGAAGTGTCTTTGACCGCAGCCGATATCGAGGACAGTCATGCCTGGTTCAAGGGGAAGGAACCGGCGATATAGGTCATTTGTCATGGCCGAATAGTCCGGCAAGTGTTCGAGTTGAGGCAGATGGGCCAAGTGAGCCCCCCATAGGGCGCTGCGTGTGGCTTGCGAGACGTGGTGGCGAAGGCGGATGCGCTCGTGCTCCAACTGCCGTTGCTGATACACATCGCGGAGGTTCGATTCCTGGCTCTGAGCCAAGGGAAGACTGTCGATCAGGGGAGTTGAGATCAACTGCAAGATTATCTCGAAGGCTTTGGTACGACGATCGTCGTCGCAAGATTCTCCAGACAGGTCGGCCGGCAGCGATACAACGGGTGAGGCGGTTCCCATGGCACGAACAGGCTCATGTTGAGGGCCGAAGATGTCTTCAATGGGACGGTTCTTTCTGGGAGAGGCGAGAATAATTGGCGGAGTGACCAGTTGCGCGAGCTCAACCGGTAACGAGGCTAAGTCGACATACCTTCCTGTGATCGCATCGCCGACAAATTGGTCGAAGTTGACATTGAGACCCCAGAGATTGACCATGCCCCGACGATGGCCTTGCCGGTAGGTTTCAATGACATTGGCGCAAGTGATGGTAGACAGAGCGGCTTCAAGGTCGAGGACAGGATTCAACAAGAAAAGCTGATGAGCTGTTGTGCTCAGGGCTATAACTTTTATTGCCACTCGCGCAGCAATATCCTCGGCCAGGAGAGTGACTGGAGCGGTGGGCCATGTGGTATGGACAAGGTCCAGAACGCTCTGGAGATCAGTCTGTATGCTGCTTAGAGTGATGTGTAGGACACTGCCCTCGCTGTGGCCGACATGGTTCGAGTGGTCATAGCGAAGCACGCGCAGATGGTTGGCAGCGAGGTGAAACGAGAGTGGGACGTAATCAGTTTGGGTCGATCCGAATCCTGGGATCACGATGACGATTGGGGTGTCGGGTGACATGTGATGGCGAGCATGGTCGACCGTCACTGCAATAGCTTGACTGTGCGTATTCCGGCATTCCCATCTATCGCTGACGATCATTGGTTGGCTACCTGGGTCGGCAACGTCTAGAGAGGAGCCGATATGTTGTGCAAGCAAGTGGGTGATTTCCCGTTCTGCAAACGGCGTCAGTTGGGAAAAACGGATGCCGATCCGCTGTCTCGGCTGCGATAGACCTGGTGTTAGCTCGGATGGCGCGGCAGCATCAGGCGTCAGATGGATAATGCGGCCGAGCAGGATTGTGTCTGGCGTTTCTGGCTGCTGTGCCTTCTGTTGAGTACGAGTGCTGATCGAAGAAAAATGAAGCGCAACTACCTCGTCAGTCATTTTCAGGAACGGCTCCGTGAGTAGGCATACACCGCCTCTGCTGAAGTTGGTGACGAGGCCCAATAGACGTCCAGCTGCAGCGTTAGAAGTTTCAATGTGGACCTGCAGCGCGACTCGAACTCTCACGGTCTCACGATAGTCTGTGCCTGGCAGTCCTGATTGAGTAAAGGCTGCTGCAAGGTCACCTGCCTTATCCATCGGCGGAAACTGAGCTTCGACCGTTATGGTGAGCGCGCCTACATGCGCTGCATCAATGTATGACGTGAGGATCTTCCGTTGGTTCTCAGTGAGTGCGCTGAACTTGAGTGCAAGACGGGACGCTTGCCGCTCGATACCGGTCTGCCTGGGGGGGGCTCCTCGGTCATACGCGGTGGCATCTAGTTCCACGATGCTCACGGCTGTCTTCAGGAGTAGGTAGACGGGCTGTTGCTCAAATGATGGAAGTGCACCCTCGACCTCCAACGAGGCTCCGCTTGGGCTCAGATCGACCATGATACCTTCATGTAGCCGAGTGCCAATGGTAACGCGTGCTGGCAGGCCAACGGCCGTTCGAATGTATTTACGGCGCTCAGGCAAAGGCTTCGTCGATTGGGTGAAGGGGAGGGGTGCGGGCGGCAAGGTGTGTGTCGGAGTCTGAAAAATCACCTCGGCAGTCCGTTTGACTGCACCGGCTGTCGAAGAAAGCACGGAGGGTACAGGGACAGCGGGACTGTCTAGTAAGGGAGGTGGCTCCACCGGAATCCACACCTTGATCGACAAGAAACCGTTGATCGGGGCCTGAAAATCCCAACGGCCTCCGAGCTGTCTGATTACCGCATAGGCCGCAAAGAGATCACCGGTTGTTGTTTGCAGGGTCGGTTCCTCAACTTCGGCCATGATGTCGGTTTCTTGGATGTAAATTTCGAATTCGGTGGCCGTTGTCTGTGGAATCGTGGCTGTCTCTTGGTCAGGGGATCCAGTTGGGCTGATTGCCCTGGTACTGACTCGTAATCGATGAGGGTTTCCCATAGCCGCCATATAGCGGTGGGCATGTGAGAGGAGCATGCGCACGAGATCCACCATGGAGTTGAGGCTTCCGGTGAAGGGGGGAAGATTCTGTCCATATGCTCGTTCAATCCAATCGGTGGTTGTGAGGGGAGGTTGAGCGGAGGTCAGGACGGCCTCGATGATGTCGTTGATGGTGTCCCGGCGGATAACGATGTCCGTCGCGGTCTGGATGAGTTCGCTTCCTAGATGAATGGCTTCAGCGGCGTACGTCGCAAGCGAATCGACTTGCTCTATCAGATGCGCATCACGGATGATTTTGAGCAGGAGTTGAGATTGGGCTTGAATCGCACGGTGAGGGGCATGCAGAGTTTTTGATAAGATTGACACGCGTCGTGCAATAGCGAGAAGTTGATCGGACTCACGAAGTTGATGCTCAAGCTGGTGAATGGTCTTGGTCTGCCGGTGGTATTGTGAGATATCGCGCATCAGACCCAGCGTTCCAAGATACCGGTGATTCACATCGTACAGTCCCCTCGCGCTGATCTCGGCTCTGACTCGGGTGTGGGCTGGTTTGTCAGCGGAGGTCTTGCGGAGGAGGTCGATTTCCATGCGCTGGGCTGCTCGCGGCCCTGTTCTGCGGTCATTGAAACGATGATGCGCGAGAGCTTGTTGATCAGAAGGTACGACGGCGGAGTAGAGAATGCCGAGTAACTCGTCCTGCCTGTAGCCTAGCATGTCGGTGACGAGCGGGCTTAGAGATATGAATCGTCCATCCACATCGAGTTCGTATAATCCATCGCTGAGGATATCGATGAGACGGTCGTGACGTTCCTGTGTCTGTTTGAGCGTCATGCGGATGGCACGTGTTTCGAACGCACCATTCGCATACGCTACGAGTTCGGCGAGAAAACCGGGTGACTTCTTGTAGAGGACAAAGTCTGCACCCAACTGAAGTGCATCCAAGGCGGTGGTGGAGTCGCCATGATCCGTTTGCAGCACGAGCGTGGTATAGGGAACAAGTCGCTTCAGTTCCGAGAAAATGGGCGTAGCGCGCTGGGTGATCACATCCTCATCGATTACGATGAGCTGCCATGATGCCCGAGGTCCCCACTGAAGCGCTTCCTCCACGGTGTAGACTGCTTCGACGTGGCAGTTTGGGAAGAATCTTCTGAGGGTGAGCGTGGCCAGTTTGATTTCCTCGGCGATCGCATTGACGAGGAGGATGGTGACAGGCTCACTCTGCGGCATGGCATGATTCCCGTGTTTGTGGGCAAGCCTGCGGTCTGGGAGGTCATGCAGCGGGGTTGCTGCATGTTGCCGCCGCGTGCCAACCAAGCAACTCAGCTACAAAATACTGCTTGATACGTTAGTAGAGACAGTGTGGTTGTGATATCACAAGTGGTGACGGGAAACCCAGGCTGGTGGCCGGTTCTTTCGTAGGGGAAGGGCGGATAAGGAGCTGTTTGAATGGACAATTTTGGACGGTAGGAAAACTGCGGACTGCTTGCAGGCCTGCCGGATGTTCTTTGTCGGCAGGCCTGCAAGGGGAGATCAATGCGCGGCGGCAGTCTTGCCATTTTCCGAGCAGGCACCTGGCGTCATATATAGCAGATAATTGCCCATCCCATGTTGGGCTTCAGTGTTTTGTAGAGAATGGTGGTAGACCATCACCATCTCATAGTCCTCGTCTTTGGAGATGGGGAATCCCTGGCCGTCTTTATAGACTTGATGGGGTAGGAATTCCCGAAGTGTTCCATCGCGCTCAGCATCCGGAATAGTCCGGAGAAGTGTCTGTTTCTTGGTCTTATTTTCCAAGGCGATCAGGAGCAATTCATCATGGCCGTGCGGATACGCGTATTTGACGCAGCCGTCCATGCTGAACTTCAGTGGAGCCGTACGGACTTGGACACCCGGACCGATTTCAATTCCTTCATCCGTCTGATCCGCAGGTCGATCACCGAACTTGGTAAAACAGACGATGTTGACGCCGACTTGATAGACGTCCATTGCTTTGACCGGTTTGGCTTTCGGGGCGAAATACATCGTAAACGTTGCGATGACGTCTTTGGTGGGAGGGGCGCCATGATAGAACGCGACTACCGTCATGAGCTTATCGGTTGCCGCAAGATGGACGCCGTATCCATCGGGGAATTGTGTCTCCGACATTTCGAGTCCGGCCCCACCGTAGAAGAGCGGCTCACCGGGGCAGGAGACGCTAGGCTTGGTGTTGTTGATCATCAAAATATGGTGCAGATAGTTTCTCGGCAATTCTTTTCCATCGACTGTAGAAAGAGCCGACTTGAATCCAATCAAATACTTGTCTTCGGGCAACTGGAAGTTGAACCGCGGCATGGAATCGCCCATATCGCCTTCGCCATGGCCTGTCGGGAGATCGATGGGGCCAAAGGTTAACACCGCGGTGTTCTCTCCATACGTGATCTTTGAACCCACCTGCTTTTTCAGGGTGGGGATGGCGTGATGCTCATGGCCCCCATCAGCGTAGGCTGATGAGATCATGAAGAAGAGAGAGATAAAAAGAACGAGGGACCTGCGCATAAGACCTCCCAGAGGAAGTGAAGCGGTGATGGTAAACCGGACTCCGATGTCTTGATATAACTCAGAGAAAACAAACGGGCTCATTGGGCGCTGGCCGGCGATGATGTTGCCTTCTTCCAGTGGTACGTGCCGCCGTGTTCCTTTGGCGGTATATTCTTTCTCGTGTCGACTCGTGTGTACCACCAGATTCCTTTGGCTTGTGTGCCGTCTTCTGAAAGCAGAACCTCAAACCCGCCTTCGCGGTCGTTGCCGGGCTGGTGCCAGGTGCCTTGCCACAGGCGGTTCTCAATTTTTGTTGTGACAAACCGTCCACCCTGTTGTGTGTAGGGTCCGTTCCCATTCTTGTCTAACGTCGCTTTGTAGCGTTTGTCATCCTCGACTTCGAGGATATCCCATTCCCCGCTCACATCAGGCAAGGCAGCAGCCGTCGTGCTGACGAGCTTCTGTGATCCAGCGGCGGCTGATGGCGACGCAAGAGGTCCCCCAGGCTGAGCCGAGCGGAAGGACTCGTGCCAGGACAGCAATTGCCAACGCCCGGCACGACGTTCGAGGACGCCGGTCTCACGGAGGGGAAGAACCATCCGTTTCACAGCAGATCCCTCGCCGGTATAGCGAGTGTAATCCATCTCCATGATAAACCAGGCGAGATCGCCTTTCGTCCAGACTTTGAGTTCCGTAATGGGGGTTTCTATTTTCTGCGTGTTGGCAAACTCCTCGCGCATTTCCCGTTCGAACTCAGGCCAGCCGACATACTTGCGGCCACCTACCGTATAACTCACGATGTCGGCATCGTGGGCCATCAAGCGGGAAAGGGTTGGCAAGTCCTTCTCAGCGTTTGCGCGAACCAGTTGGCGAATGGTCGACTCCGGGTCAGAAGGTTCGGCTGCCAGTGCAGTCGTAGCCATACCTGCAGCGAGGAGGAGACTCCAGCACACTGCAGACCTCGATCGAATCATCATAGGACTCCGTACAAGTAATGGGTGAGATGTCGAGAAAAACTACACGGGCTGGTGAGCCTTGTCAATAACGAAGTAGAGTCAGGAGTAATGAGGCGCGACCACTACCACAGTGACGTTATCTTCACCTCCCCGATCGAGTGCTGCGGTGACGAGGCGGTTGCAGACATGAGTTGGGTCGAGCTCGCCCGCAGCGACCACGGTACGGATTTCTTCGTCCTCCATTTTGGTCAGTCCATCCGAGCAAAGCAGGACCAGGTCCTCAGGGAGAAGGGGAAGGGCCGTGACGGTAGGTTTCATCGTCGAGCCGACCCCCAAGGCACGTGTTAACACATGTCGTTCTGGATGAGTCTTCGCCGTTTCTACCGTGAGGATACCGCGTTCCAGGTATTTTTCGATCAACGTATGGTCTTTGGTTAGAGGGGTCAACGTGCCGGATCGAAACCGATAGGCACGACTGTCGCCGACATGGGCGAGGTAGGCAAGTGGCGCGGGGTCGGAGACGATCGCCAGTAGCACGATGGTCGTGCCCATTCCTTTCAGCTTGGATTTTGATCGAACCTGGTTGAGAATCGCGTCATGCGCTCGGCTGATCAAGTCTGTTAACACCTCCACAGCGGATGCTTGATCGCTATAAAGGAGAGTGCTTGTTGTTCGTGCTTCGGCTTGTACGGTTGCAATGGCCGTTTGAGCGGCGACTTCGCCGCCAACATGACCACCCATTCCATCCGCGACGGCCCAGACACCCACCTCATCGAGGACGGCGAACGCATCCTGGTTCAGGGTGCGCACGTGTCCGATCTCGCTCCGACCGACGCCGATCCAGCTGCTCATTGGGAATAGGCCGGTTGAAGGGTGGTCGACAATGAGGAAGGGCCAAACCGTGACATCATGCCCTCATAGAAGCGATCGGCAAGGAGTACGAGGTTTTCGGTATCCGCCCGGTTGTAGGTCAAGAGCGTATCACGAGCGATCATGTCACCTCCTCGCCACAGGAACCATAGGCGGACCGCATCCAATCCGTCGAGACCGCTGATGGTCCGGTTGCGCTCGATGCCCAGTTCTTGTTCGATGTGTTTCAGCCCTCCACGTAACGCAAGTCGACGGGCGGCAAAACAGAGGTCGAAGTGCAGTGTAGGAAACCGGAGATCAGGAAACTTAGCACGGAGATAGGGGACATCAAAGACGGATCCGAAAAATGTCACAAGGAGGTCACAGTGATCAAGCTCCGTCTGCAACCGCTCGGTCGTCAGGGTTTCGCCACGAACCAGGCTTGTCGTGTTTTCTCCGTGATGAAGCCCAACGACAGTCACCTCTCCTGATTCCGGCGATGCGCCGGTCGTTTCGATGTCGAGAAAGCTTATCCGAGGTCGGCAGGCTTTGTAGAGTCGCCAATGTTCTCGCCGTGGAAGGCGGGAGCCAAACATCTGAATCTGCCCCTTTTCTGTCAGCGATTGCGCCTCTCGAAGCTCTTCATCGTACCAGGTCTTGCGCTGCTCGGAGAGACCAGCTACGGATGGACGATCCAGGAAGCTTCGCCAATCGAGCAGGCCTTCTTGCCACCAACGCCGTTCCGTGACTGGTCCGACACCGGGGAGAAAGATGAAGCTAGAGGTCAGCATCTCGTGGATTGTAGCCTTGATTTCGTATAGGAGACAAGCTAGAGTTCGCAGCATCACGAAGAATGCAGTGAAGGAACGGGTGGAGCCATTGATCGTATGACTGCGCCGGCGAAGAGAATTCGTATTACCGTGGGCGGAGTTCAGCTGGAGGCAGAACTCAGAAAAACGAAGACGGCTGACGAAGTCTATGCTGCGCTTCCCGTCACGGCTGCCATTACCACGTGGGGAGAAGAATTCTACTTCCCAATTTCCGGAGTCCGCGACTATCGAGAAACCGCGACGACTCAGGTGAAAGTCGGAGACATCGCCTTCTGGGGAGCAGGGAAAGTCCTGGCAATCTTTTTTGGAAGAACCCCCATGAGTTTGGGGGCGGATCCCGTCCCTGCTGATCGCGTCAATATCATCGGGGCGATCATAGGGGATGCGACCCGACTTCGGCAGGTGATGGAAGTCCCGACAATTTGTCTTGAACCGGGGTGAGTGCCATGCGACTGTCCAAAGAACGTGTACGGCATATGGCTGAGAGCCTGACCGGTCGTCTCGAAGAGGAAGGCCACATTGAACTCATCGGAGAGCGGAAGGGATTCGTCGAAGTATTGGAGCAGGCCATCACCTCTGAGTTGTCTGTTGAGGATCGTGTGAATGCGGAAGTGCGGCAGATGCTGAAGGCCTATGAAGAGCAAATTGATCGAGGGCAGGTTGATTACCAAAAGATGTTTCTGATGGTGAAGCAGAAGTTGGTCCGTGAACGAGGCATCATCCTATAGGACGTGATAGTGTGAAGTGTAAAAGGTGAAAGAACAGCTGGGAGTTAGCCCAGCCTCTTCACTGCGCACTGCTCACGTTTCACGTAGTTCGTATGTTGAGCGAAGACAAGGCGAATCATCTGGCTCATGTCATTCTCACGGCCGTCAAGAAGTATACGGGAGCGAAAGTGACGGGCAATGATGAGCAGGTCTTAAAAGCGATTGAGCAGGTGGTGGCCGCTGAGTTGAAGCAGGAACAGGCGATTGATCAAAGAGTGAAAGCCAAGTTGACATCGTATGCTCGGGGGATTGTTGAAGGAAGCACGGAGTGGGATATCTTGTATCGCAAGACGTTCGAAGAAGAGACGCGCAAACAGACGAGGGTCTGAAGACTGAGGGTCTATGGCCATGAGAAAAACCGTAGCACGATTGGGAGTGTTAGGTCTCGTGTTGCTGCTGGTTGGGACAACGGCGTGTTCGCAGAAACGTAAACCGCTTGTCCCGCTTGGCCTTGAGAATGAGGTAAAGGCTCAGGCCACGGCGTTGACAGAACAGGGAACGCAAGCGTATCAGGCAAAACAGTACGAGGAGGCCAAACGGCATTTCGAGCAAGCCATGGCGGCGGCTCCGCAATCCGGACCAGCCCATTACAACTATGCCTTGGCCTTGAATGCACTTGGCGATTCAGAAGTCGCCAGGCAGCATTTTTTGGAAGCGGCCAACCTGTCTCCTGGAGACAAGACCATCTGGGACTCACCGGCGCTTTCAGCGTATGGGAATCCTGAGAACAAGGGCCGCACGAAGGATCGTCCCTATGGGACCCACCGACCGAACTTCGGCGGGATGCCGAGATATTGAAAGGGATGAATCTATGAGCAAAGAACTCGCGGTAGGGGATCAGGCACCGGAACTCTCAATTCCGGACCAGCATGGGAAATCCATGACCTTGAAGAGTTTCAAGGGTAAACAAATCGTCCTCTATTTCTATCCGAAAGACGATACCCCTGGCTGCACGAAAGAGTCCTGTGATTTTCGTGATGTGGAGTCGCAGATCCTTCGAGCGGGAGGCGCCATCGTGGGAGTGAGTTTGGATGGAAAGGAATCACACCAGAAGTTCATCAAGAAATTCGGACTGCCGTTCCCCCTCCTCAGCGATGAAGATGCGGCGATCTCCAAGGCCTACGGTGTGTACAAAGAGAAGAATATGTACGGGAGAAAGTATTGGGGGATCGAGCGCAGCACGTTCGTTATCGATCTCGAAGGCAAGCTCAAGGCCATCTTTCGGAAGGTGAGCGTCGATGGTCACGCGGACGAGGTGCTGAAAGCGCTGAAGGCCTAGAGTCTATCCAGGATTTTGTGATCCGTCCTTTCTTGTCCAGTAAGGCGATGCGGCAGATGATGAGCCAAACCCGCAAAGCCTGTTTTGCTCTCTTCCTTCTCATCGTTGCCTCGCCGGGTCTGCTGTTTGCCGCGGAGAAAAGTTCCGCCACGATTCTCGTCAGAGACGCGCTGATGGCTCCGGGCCAGTCAGCTACCGTAGAGGCGAAACTCATCTCGAAACGGCTCATGCTCATTGCTGCATTGGGCGGGGAACCACTTGAACTCGTCGTGGATGGGAAGGTTGTCGCCACGGCGCTGACCGGCGGTGATGGCAGGGCGTTCTTCACCTATACTCCCAAGGCGCAAGGGCTCGCACCAGTCCACGTCCGTGTCGGCAACAGCCTACGAATCGACCAGGCAGAAGGTCAGGCCAATCTCGCGGTGTGGGAGAAGCGGCAGGCAATCCTTGTGGTCGAACTGTCGTCCCTGATCGAGGAACCACTACCAAGTCGAGTCCCTCCCATCGGAATCGCGTTTGAATCGGAACGGAAACCGATAGCCGAGGCCGTGTATGAGCTTGGGAAGCTCACCCAGTTTTATTACAAGGTCGTTTATGTGATGCATGTCCCTGTGGGGATAGACGGATTTCAGCGGAGCGCAGAGGTCAGGGATTGGTTGAAGAGACACAAGTTTCCAGCCGGCTATGTCTTGGTACTGCCAGCTGACACCAACGCCTTGGGGGCAAAGATTGACGAGCTCCATGCAGCCGGGTGGAGGACGGTGAAGGTCGGCGTTGGCCGATCGAAAGTCTTCGTTGAGTCTTTCATCCAGCGCCGTCTCGACGCGATCATGGTGCCGGAACCATCAAAAGGGGAGGCACCACGGAAGGCCAAGGTGGCGAAGGATTGGAAGGATGTGAGGAGGAAACTGTAGCAGGCGTCCCGATTGGTTTGGCGCAGGTGTTGTGTCACCTCGTCGCATGTGACTGGAGAAATTCCTGCAGCAACAAGCGCTGATCTGTCTCCAATTCTCGGAGTGAGCGGGGAGGAACAATCCGTACTGATTCTTGGAGCCATGTGTCGCTCCAGAGTGAAACCAGTGGCCGTCGTGTGACTCGAACTTGTTCGACAAGGTACAACCCCTGCTCATAGAGGACTTTTCCCGGACAGCGATCGTCGAGGGCTCGTTGGGTTGACTCGAGACTCATCGAAATCGCACCGTTCTCCCCGGCATTTGGTACGAGTCGAAGTCCCGCCTCGGTCAGTTGGCGTTCGGCGTTGGCCCGTAGGGCCGAAGACCACCGTCCAGCCAAGATCGATAGGCTCAACACTCGGACCTTCCCGAGATCTCGGTCTGTCTGTTGCTGGAGGCTGCCGGGTGTCAGTGAGAATTGCGGGTCAACGTTCACGCCCGGTGTGATGGATCTTTCGTGGGGCTGACGATTGGCCGTTGTATAGTCTGTGATGAATTGACGGATGAAGCCATCCAAGTCCGTGGTGATCCGCTCATTGTCGACTGGCCCACGAACCTCCTTGTCAGATTCAATCAGCCACGTTGTGTCTCTGATGGTGGAACCGGTCCTTAGGACGGTAACCGGTTCGGTGAGTGCCAAAGACGGCGCATAAAGAACTTTGCCTGGGCAGAGATCATCAATCGGACGTGAGTCAAGCGTGAGTGTAAGAATGGCTGACGGAAGTCTCTGTGATGAGTCTGAATCGGGGATCGGAAGTCCAGCTTCCGCGAACAGCGTCAGTGCCCGCTGGTGTAGCGCTGCTTTCAGTTTGTCAGGTGCGATGACAATGAGTTGTACCTGGCGCAGATCCAGCTGCTCCGTGCTGCTCATGTAGGCCGTTGTTGCCGCGATGCTGGTGGTCGAGGTGAAAGCCAGCGAGAGCGTGAAGAGCCAACCTATCGGCTGAACCAGTCTAAAGAGGAGAGCTTCCATGTAATTTAAGCCTATCACGCGTCTGCTGGTTGGTCCCGTCAATCATTTATTTGAGAGGAGAGATCGGCGGACTGAGAGACTCACAGGCGGGATGATTTCCTGGCACTAACAAGGTATCCTTGGCGCCCATGGCCACTCCTGAAGATCAGGCCCGCGAGCATATCGACCAGGCGCTGGAGCAGGCGGGGTGGAAAGTCCAAGACTACAAGAGCGCCAATCTTCATGCAGGACGAGGAGTGGTCATCAGAAACTTCCCCCTCGTGAGTGGGCACGGATTCGCGGATTACCTCCTGTATATAGACGGCAAAGCCGCCGGAGTCATTGAGGCGAAGAAAGAAGGGTTCCCGTTAGTCGGCGTGGAAGTCCAGGCCGAGAAATACAGTAAAGGCCTCCCTAACGATTTGCCTGCCCATTTCCGGCCACTGCCCTTTCTGTATCAAAGCACCGGCGTGGAAACGCGGTTCACGAACGGCCTCGATCCTCAACCGCGCAGCCGTCCCGTGTTCAGCTTCCATCGCCCAGAGACGCTCGCAGCCATGATCCCACAGCATAGCGATGCTCCCAGAGATCTGCACGGCGCATCGCTCGCAGCAGAAGCAACACCGACGCTTCGTGGCCGCTTAAGAGCGCTTCCACCACTGAGCACCGCCGGTCTTTGGCCTGCGCAAGTTACCGCCATCAATAATCTTGAAAAGTCGCTGGCCCAGGATCGCCCTCGCGCCTTGATCCAAATGGCCACCGGCAGCGGCAAGACCTTCACCGCCATTAACTTCATTTACCGGCTCATCAAGTTCGGCGGGGCCAAGCGCGTCCTCTTCCTCGTCGATCGCGGCAACCTCGGCGACCAGACACTCAAGGAATTCCAGCAGTACGTCTCGCCCTACAACAACTTCAAGTTCACCGAAGAGTTCATCGTTCAGCGGCTCGAGGGCAATACCCTCGATACCACCGCGCGCGTCTGCATCAGCACCATCCAGCGCATGTACTCCATGCTCAAGGGGCGGGAGCTGTCGGATGAGGATGAAGAAGCCTCCGTCTCCGGTCTCGAACGGCTTTTCAAGAAACCGGAGCCGATTGCCTACAATCAAGCCATTCCGATCGAAACCTTCGACATCATCGTCACCGACGAATGCCACCGGTCCATCTACAACCTCTGGGCGCAGGTGCTGGAATACTTCGATGCCCACCTCATCGGCCTCACCGCCACGCCCAACAAGCAGACCTTCGGCTTCTTCAATCAGAACCTGGTCATGGAGTACAACCACGAGCAGGCCGTGGCCGACGGCGTCAACGTCAACTACGACGTGTACCGCATCCGCACCGCCATCACGCAGGCGGGCTCGACGGTCGATGCCGGATACAGCGTGCAGGTGATGAATCGGGAAACGCGCGCAAAACGTTGGGAGCGGCTTGACGACGAATTCGCCTACGATCCCGACCAGCTCGACCGCGACGTGGTTGCTCCGGACCAGATCCGCACCATCGTCAAAGCCTTCAAGGACAAGCTTTTTGCCGAGATCTTTCCCGGCCGCACCGAGGTGCCCAAGACCCTCATCTTCGCCAAGGACGACGCCCACGCGGAGAACATCGTCGAAATCCTTCGCGAGGAGTTCGGTAAGGGGAACGAATTCGCCCAGAAGATCACCTATCGCACTACCGGGGTGACTCCCAAGGAGCTCATCAAGGCCTTTCGTAACAGCTATCATCCCCGCATCGCCGTCACGGTGGACATGATCGCCACCGGCACCGACATCAAGCCAGTCGAGATCGTCGTCTTCATGCGCGCGGTCAAATCCCGCACCTTCTTCGAGCAGATGAAGGGCCGGGGCGTTCGCGTCATCAAGCCGGATGATCTCAAGGCCGTCACGCCGGATGCCACGGCCAAAGACCACTTCGTCATCGTCGATGCCGTCGGCGTCTGCGAACAAGACAAGACCGACGCCCGACCGATGGAGAAAAAGCCCAGCGTCGCCTTCGAGAAGCTGCTCCAAGCCGTGGCACTAGGAAACACGGAAGAAGACGTGCTCACCAGCATCGCCGGACGGCTCGCCCGCATGGAGCACCGCATCACGAAAGAAGATGAACAGGCCATCAGCAAAGCCAGCGGCGGCCTTTCGCTCAAAGACCTCAGCCGGGGTCTCGTGGAAGCGATCAATCCCGATCGGCAGGAAGAACGAGCCACGCAGCAATTCGGCCCAAGCAAACCGACTGAGCAGCAGATTCAGCAGGTAGCCATCAAGTTGATTCAAGAAGCGGCCAAGCCGTTTCAAAATCCAAAATTCCGCGAACTCCTCATCGAGATCAAAAAGAAGAACGAACTCACCATCGACCACGTCAGCCAGGATCAAGTCATCGAAGCAGGCTTCAGCGCCGATGCCTTAGAGCGCGCCCGCACTATCGTACAGTCGTTCGAACAGTTTATCGCGCAGCACAAAGACGAGATCATCGCCCTGCAAGTGCTCTACAGTAAGCCGTACAAACAGCGGCTGAAGTTCGAGGACATCAAGGATCTCGCCAACGCCATCGAAAAGCCGCCCTATCTATGGAATGAATCCCAACTCTGGCAGGCCTATGCGGCGCTGGAGAAGTCGAAGGTGAAAGGCGCAAGCGGCAAACGCATTCTCACCGACTTGGTTTCTCTTGTCCGTTTCGCCACGCATCAGGACAACGAGTTGGTGCCATTTCCAGAGAAGGTCAACGCCAACTTCAAGGCGTGGCTAGGGGAACAAGAGAGCCGTGGGAAAAAGTTTACGGACGAACAGAGGCAGTGGCTCAGGATGATTAGAGACCATATTGCGGCAAACATGGGGGTTGAATCAGACGACTTCGAGTACGCACCCTTTTCCCAGGCCGGTGGGTTGGGAAAGGCCTATCGATTGTTTCCGGACGGCCTTCAGACCATAATAGAAAGCCTGAATATGGCCCTGGTGGCCTAAGGGAGGAAGAACGATATGTCGACGGCTGAACAAATTTTCAAGGAAGTTCAGAAACTTCCGGACGTTTTGGCGCGGGAAGTGCTGGATTTTGTCGAGTACATCGTAATCAAGCATGGCCTGAGAGACCGTCATACCGAAGAATTGAAGCAGGCGCAGGAACCGGCCATGCGCCATGTGTGGGATAACCAAGACGACGAGGTTTGGAATGGCGTGTAAGTGTCCAGCCTGCTGGATCACGACCGGCAGAGCAGTGAAGGGAGGTAGGTCATGACGGACAAGTCACAAGCTATCGTAGAACAAGCCCTCAAACTCTCTCCCACTGTACGGGCGGAAGTGGCCGAGAAACTGATCGTCAGCCTTGATGAGGTTCCGGATACCGATGTGGAGCAGGCTTGGCAGGAAGAAATTCAGAAGCGCTTACGGCAAATCGATCGTGGGGAGGTAAAGACGATTCCTTGGGAGGAAGTCCAGAGACGGCTGCGACATGGCAAGTGAACAGCCCCTTGAGTTTCATCCCGAGGCTCTTGCCGAGTTGGAGAGGGCTCAAGCATGGTAGGAGGCACAACGGCCCGGCCTCGGAGAGTCGTTCTTCCAGGAAATCACCACCGCCGTTTCCCGAATACGAGAAGCCCCGAACACCTGGCCGGAGTACCGGCAAGGAACAAGGCGCTTCCTCGTGCATCGGTTTCCCTTTGCCGTCATTTACTGCCAACGCGCAACCAGTCTTCTCATCATGGCCGTGATGCATCTGAAACAAAGACCAGGCTATTGGCAGGCACGATTACGATAAGCGCGCAGCTCTCTGTCTGAATTGAGGTCGAATATGTCACGGCAAACCTTGTGGTTGAACCGGACGACTTCGAGTATGCGCCGTTTGCGCAAGAGGGTGGGCTTGGGAAAGTGCATCAGGTCTTTGGTCGCGAACTGAATAAGCTCATTGAAGAGCTGAACGGAGTGTTAGCTGCATGACAGATGCGGTCCTAGATCAGCGAGCCGATACCCTTCCGTCTGGTTGGCTATGGAAGCCGTTCGGCGAACTAGTGACACATTCACAGAACGGTATCTCGAAGAGGCGCTCAACGACTGGAACTCCGACACCTGTATTGCGACTCGCTGACATTCGGGAAGGAGAGATCGTTGAATCTTCTCCTCGAGAAATTAGGTTATGTGATGAAGAGCTCAGTAAGTATGTACTGCGCGACGGAGATTTACTGTGCGTGCGAGTAAATGGCAGTCGTACCCTTACAGGACGCCTAGTTTATTTTAGATCTCGAAAATTATGGGCTTACTGCGATCACTTTATACGCTTCCGGCTAGAGTCTGAGATAGCTGTGTCTAAGTATTTTGCTCATTATTTTAATACTGAGGCGGTACGCAGCTACTTGGGGAAGCACATGGTCTCTACTGCCGGCCAGAACACGGTAAGTCAAGGCACCATGTTGGGTATTGCGGTACCACTTGCGCCAGTGAATCAGCAACGGACCATCGTCGCGGAGATAGAAAAGCAATTCTCTCGCCTCGACGAAGCCGTCGCCAATCTTAAGCGCGTCAAGGCCAACCTCAAACGCTACAAAGCCTCCGTCCTCAAGGCTGCCGTCGAAGGCAAATTTGTTTCAAGTAATCCTAACGGTTGGATGCGCACTAATCTTGGGACTGTCTTGACGACCATCGAAGCAGGGAAGAGCTTCAAATGCGAGGAACGCTTGCCAATCATCCGTGAAATCGGTGTGGTGAAGGTCAGTGCGGTGACATGGGGCACTTATAATGAAGAAGAGAGTAAGACTTGCCTCGATCCGGACCGCATAGAGACTCGCTACTTTGTCAAACCTGGAGATTTCCTTTTCAGCCGCGCTAATACAATTCAGCTTGTTGGTGCATGTGTCATTGCGCAGAAGGTTACTCGGAAAATCATGCTAAGTGACAAGATTCTCCGATTTCGCTTCTCCGATCAGGTGCTGCCGCAATGGGTTCTGTACTGGCTTCGATCTGATATTGGACGTAAGGAGATCCAGCGTCTCTCCACCGGCAACCAAGAGTCCATGCGCAACATCGGGCAAGACAGAATTCGCCAGATCGCCTTTGCTCTCCCAAACCTTGAGGAACAGCGCACTATTGTCGCTGAAGTCGAGCGCCGCCTGTCCGTCATCGAAGAACTCGAAGCCGCCGTCGAAGCCAACCTCACCCGCGCCGACCGCCTGCGGCAGTCGATTCTGAGCCAAGCCTTTTCTGGTCGGATGGTCGGGAAAGATTCAAAGGGTATTCCTGACACTCCGCCTCCTTTCAGTCTGGCTGCTGAACGCCAAGCGAGGTATGGGGAAAGCCGATAGTGAGGGGGCGGTGAGTACAAATGCCTGACAGGATGAAGCCGTTCGAGCAAATCCTAGAACCTGACTATTTTATGACTTCGTTTGTTGTTGTGAACCGAGAAACTGGTGAAAGACGAAAGAAAACGATTTTCGATCACCATTCGGCAATCTCTGCGATCCAACTCTTATCGAGAGTTCCAGATTCTGTCCAGGAACATTTTGATGTTGCAAGGAATCTTTTCGTATTTTCCTGGTTCGTCTACCACTTCATGGCAGTTGGAGAGCGGCACGCATTCTCATCGGTCGAATATGCTCTTAGACTTAAGAGTGGCAAGCCGAAGCTGATGTTGAAAGAAGGGATCGAATTGGCAATTTCGGGGTCAGCGGTTTTCAGTATTACTCTGTCGGGCGTGAAGAGTCTTGTGAAGAGAAGCAAGCGACTAAAGGCATAGATGGCGATGACTCTCAGGCATACTGCAACATCCTTTTGGATTCGCTTCCATACCTGAGAAACCACGTTGCGCACGGTAATCCTATGAGCAGCCTTGGCGGGTTAACCACATTGGCGATATGCGCTGACCTGATCAACCAGCTTTTTGACGGGACGCTCGAAAATAGATGATGGGATGGGAGAATCAAGAGACTGGTGATTGGGGCGAAGCCTTCGTTAAGGCCGAGCTGGCTCGTGAGAAATACTCCGTAATCGAACTAAAACCCGATCTTGGTGAAGAGTTTCTCGTTGAAATCGAAGGCCGAAAAGCTGTTGCTGAAGGACTCTCCCCTCGCAGGGCTCTAATACAAGTCAAAACAAAATCCATCTGTTCTGACTCCAATCTCATGAAGGTGCCAATACCCCTCAAGGCCATCGTTCGCTGGTCAGCACAACCGCTACCTATGTTTATCGTAGGTGTGTGCGGACGAGACATTCCGTCGCTATTCATAATGTCGCTTGATGAAGTGCTAACGGGTGTGCTCCAGGGGCGCGATCCGACATTGTGCGAGCAGGAAATGGTCACCGTTGGGCTTAGGCTAGCTCCTACATTGGCCAGGACCATGTCCTTGGCGATTGAAGAGTTCACTCGGACACTAGTTCCTGACTTTGAAAGCCTCAGCAAAGAAGAGATCGACGCCAACCATTTTGAAATACTCAAGGAACAGGCACCAACCGTTTACGAAAAGGCGGTTCTTGTCGGGTGGTCCGTTCTATGGAAGTCGCCTCGTCGCCCGCCGTTCTTCTCCGCCATGTTTCGAGAGCTCACTAAACGAGCGAAGGAAAAATATGCGTACATCGAAAAGCCGGTTAATGTGATATTTCACGTTTACCGATCGCTGAGAGATCACCAGCACAACATGGCTATCGCGCATGTTGATTGGGTCGACACTGAGCAACGCGGGCTCGTAGCCGTTAAAGAAGTGTTTGAATGGGCGCCTTTTCGTGTGCGACCAGGCCATGACAATGATGAATCCAGAAGGTATCTCGCGCAGAAAACAGCTACGGTCCAAGAATTTGTGTGCTGCATTGGAAAAGTTGGGACACTGCTCGATGGCATAACCGAAATATTACTTCGAGATGGAATGGAAACCAAGAGTGCGGTTCCCTGGGATGTGAGCCTAGTAGCCGCGCTTCACGAGGTTGATCAGATCTGGAATGAGGCCCCACAAGCGCCAACAGAATTCGTATTCATTGATAAGTTTATCTCTGGCTATGTAAACGCACTTGATGAGAGCAGATGGATACGAGACAAGGAATCGAATATCTCTCAAGGGCGTCGTGAGAGATGGTATCAGCAGAACATCCGAGCCTTGGTTGGATATTACTGCTCATGGCCTCTGTTGCTTAAGACTGCTGGTTGGTCACTCTAATAAAATGTCATCACGCACGAAGCTGAAACGGTAATGACCACCTCAATGATCGTTCAAAATCTCTGGAACTACTGCAACGTTCTCCGCGATGATGGGATGAGTTACGGCGACTATGTCGAGCAGTTGACGTATTTGCTGTTCCTCAAAATGGCCGACGAGCGTGATTCAATGGTTGAGGTCGTGTCATGAAACTGCCCCATGCTGATCGCCTAGAGATTCCTAAGGCTAAGGTGGTCGAGTATCTCCTCTCTTCGACTCATCGAGCAGGTAGGGGAAAGGCGGGGTTCTTTTCTGCGTGCGGTTTTCAGGTGTCCACATGGGACGTGTTGGCACAGGCCCTCCGGCAACACGCAGGGGACAACGTTGTGGCCTTTTCTGAAGACACACCGTTTGGCGTTCGCTATGCGATCGAAGGTCCGCTTGTCGCGCCGAATGGCCGGCAATTGCAAGTTCGGACCGTCTGGTTTATAGATGAGGGTGGTCAGGTACCACGATTTGTGACCGCCTATCCCCTCAAACGGAGGATGCCATGATTCAGGAGTTAGAGGACGTGATTCTGGAGTGCGACCTTCCCAAGCACGACCTGAGGCGTGGCGATATCGGCACCGTCGTGCTCGTTCATCGCGGCGGCGAAGGCTACGAGGTTGAATTTACGACGTTGAATGGCGAGACCGTGGCCGTTGTGACGCTCTTGGCCGCTCAGGTTCGTCCGGCTCACAAGCGTGAGATTGCCCATGCGCGCGAACTGGCCGGGTCTGCATCGTAACAGTGCCCTCCTTGAAGCTCCTCGTATCAAGAGAAACGATATGGCCGAAAAAGTAAAAGTCTGGTTCGACTCTGAAGGCGATTTTCTCGAAGTGCAGTTCAGCGATGCGCCGGGGTTTATGCGGGCCACGGCTCACGATGCGGTCATGGAACGGGTAGACGAACAGGGGCATGTCCTGGGGTTCAGTGTGCTCGGTGTTAGTCAATTCCGCAAAGGCCATCCGCTGGAAGCTGAACTCATGACTGGAACATAAGGATGGGAGCTGGATCCACCTAAGCCGGCGGCTCCATCCGACTTCCACCCCTCTGTGACCTTAACAACCTCTTCCCTGACGTCCAAACTATCTGAACATGAGTCCTTCAGCTATCGTTCAAAAGCTCTGGAACTACTGCAATGTCCTCCGCGACGACGGGATGAGCTACGGCGACTACGTCGAGCAGTTGACCTATTTGCTGTTTCTTAAGATGGCGGATGAGCGGACGAAGCCGCCCTACAACCAACCTAGCCAGATTCCCGACAAGTACAGTTGGCCCAGCCTGCTGAAGAAGGATGGCGATGACCTGTTCGATCACTATCGTCATCTTCTGGAAGAGCTCGGCAAAGGGAAGGGCATGCTCGGGCTGATCTTCACCAAGGCCCAGAATAAGTTCCAGGACCCAGTGAAACTTCGGCGGCTGATTGTGGATCTGATCGACAAGGAAGACTGGTCCACGATGAGCGCCGATGTGAAAGGTGATGCCTACGAGGGCCTGCTCGAAAAGAACGCGCAGGACACCAAGTCCGGTGCGGGCCAGTACTTCACCCCACGGCCACTGATTGCGGCAATGGTTGAAGCCATTGCTCCTAAGTCTAGCGAGACGATCTGCGACCCGGCCTGCGGAACCGGCGGATTTTTTCTGGCCGCCCACGACTACATCGTGAAGCATTATCCCAACCTGACCAAGGATGAGAAGCGCCAGCTCAAGCAAGGCACGTTCAAGGGATGGGAGTTGGTCCAAAGCACGGCCCGACTCTGCGCCATGAACCTGATGCTCCACGGGATCGGGAGTGACAAAGACCTGCCCATTGTCGTCTCCGACTCCTTAGCCGCTGATCCTGGGGATCGGTTCGACATCGTGATGACGAATCCGCCGTTCGGGAAGAAGAGCAGCACGACGATCGTTGGCGAAGAGGGCCAGGTCTCCAAGGAACGAGACATCGTCGAGCGTGACGACTTCTGGGCCACCACCTCCAATAAGCAGCTCAACTTCGTCCAGCACGTCAAAACCTTGCTGAAGCAAAATGGCCGCGCCGCGGTCGTGGTGCCTGACAACGTCCTCTTCGAAGGCGGGGCGGGGGAGACCGTCCGGCGCAAGCTCCTGCACGAGTGCGACGTACATACGCTTCTGCGTCTGCCGACCGGCCTATTCTATGCACAGGGCGTGAAAGCTAACGTGCTCTTTTTCGACAAGAAGCCCGCGAGTGAGACCCCCTGGACCAAGAAGCTCTGGATCTACGACCTCCGCACCAACAAACACTTCACGCTCAAGACCGACCCGCTCAAGCGCGAAGATCTGGACGAGTTCGTAAGTTGTTACAACCCGGCGAACAGGCACAACCGCAAGGCCACCTGGTCCGAAAAGAAACCAGATGGCCGCTGGCGCGCTTATGACTATGACGAACTCATCGCCCGCGACAAAGCCAGCCTCGACATCTTCTGGCTGAAAGACGACAGCCTAGAAGACTCCGCCAATCTTCCCAGTCCAGACGTGATCGCCCAAGAAATCGTGGACGATTTAGAAGCCGCGCTGGAGCAGTTCCGATTGATTGCGGGTGATCTCGGTGGTGCAGCGTCGAACACGTCGGGGTAACAGCATACGTAATACATATCGCTCTGACACTGCTGTGCTGGACGAGAATCAGTTCGAGCCAGCATCTCAGCGGCGGGTGCTGAAGTGTCCTTTGTGACGGGGCTCTTTAGCGTCATGATGGAGAGGACTGTACAGATTCACGGGAAGTAATAGTGCAACTCCTTGCCTTGGTCGTTAGATCAGACGATGTAGGGCACCTGTCTTCAACTTCAGCACTGATCCGACTACATAGTTGCCGACGACTTGGATAAATCGTCGGAAACAATCCCTGTGATCAGCCTTGGCTGCCACTCGGTCCTTCCGGGCTCGGAATCCGAGCCCGAACGGTACGGGCTTATCGAGTGGCGACGGTCTGGGATTCTCGAACAGCCAGACTCTTTCTACGATTATTGGAAATGGTGCGGTCGATCATGGCGCCGCAGTTGATGCATTTCCAGGCGTAAAAGACTAGAAAGAAATCCGAGAACCGCTCCAACATCAGCATCCCTTTACACTTGGGACATTCCATTGATTCCTCCTAGGGTGGTTAGGTTCACAGCTACGATCGAAGTACAGCAAGAGCTGTACCAAGGCGGCATATGTCAGTATTGCAAGGATTCATGATTTACGTATTTAACTTGAGTAATAGTTGTCATATCATTGACGGTCCCAGAGAGTTACATTCGTCAATGGTGTGTCAGTCTCATTACTTATAAAAGGGGTCGGGAGTCTTATATGCGTGTGTGTATTCTGGATCGAGAGATCGAGGATGGACGGCGTTAGCGGATCGGCTAGATTGAAGCCTTGTTCATTGCCGCGATGAGAGACCTTCATGCCGCTTTCTTGTCGAGGTAGTCGGTCGGGTCGATGCCGGATTGCAGGGGATCCAGAATGGCCGTGATCTTGCGATGCGGTGTTTCCATCTGTGCGGCGAGGTCTTGCTCATAGGGCTTTGAGAGCAACGTATTTCCAGAACTTTTGACCAGGAGCACCACCGGCGTGAGCGGCACATGGTGGTGGATCTGTTTGACGATGGCGACTTCTCCTGTATTCAACTCCACGACTGAGCCGACCGGATAGACTCCTACTACGTGGATGAATCGCTGGACCAAGGTGGTGTCCAAATGTCCTTCCAGCGCCAGGCGATAGAGAAACTGTAGGGCTTCATGCGCAACACGTCCCTTGTGGTAGCAGCGATCGCTCGTGATCGCATCGTAGATGTCGACGACTGCGGCCATCAGGCCGAATTGGCTGAGTTCGCTTCTGACTCGTCGGTGTGGATACCCGGTGCCGTCCACCCGTTCGTGATGCTCGAGTGCAGGGCGTAGGTAGGCATCGCCTAATCCAGTCGTCGTGGTGAGCACCTCCACCCCCCGTAAGACATGCTGCTTCATGATCTCCATCTCATGCGATTCAAACCGGCCAGGCTTGTTGAGAATTTCTGGAGGGATCTTGGTTTTGCCGATGTCATGCAGCAGCGTTCCGACGCCGATCTGGTGCAGGGTATTGCGTTCAAAGCTTAGATCGCGTCCCAGGGACATGGCCAGAATCGAGGTATTGACGGAGTGGTAGAAGGTGTATTCATCGAACTTCTTGAGCCTCGATAAACTGGTCAGGGCATCGGGATTTCTGAGCACGCTGCCGGTCATGTCGGAGACGACCCGATTGACTTCATCCATATTGATCGCCCGTCCCAGCCGTGTGTCATGCATGGCGTTCTGCACGATCGTCTTTGCGGCTTGATACACGCGCCTAGCATCCGGCAGTTCCTCCTCGAATGGGATGGTGGGTGGCACCGATGCCGGTTCTTCCGCTGTCGTGAGCACGGGATCCGTGGCGATGTCTGGTGCCACGTTGGGTGTGTCTGGAATCTCCTCTGCATCGAGATTCACCACCAGCGTGCGTACTCCGCTGGCTTTTAATTGTGCGATTTGCTCGAAGGATGTGACCGTCATTCGATGTCGAAAAAACGGTGTGTCCAGCCAGGATCGATCTAACTTGTGGATCTGCATGCCCGGCTGTAATTCGTCGATTCTAATCCGCTTTGTCATGGGAACTTCCGGTTGAGGCGCTCCTTCTCCAGAGCATTATCGGTCTGTGTCAGCAAATCTTAAGGCGCGAGTGACTCCAACACAGCCGTGCGCATATGAAGGCGCCAACGCTACCGGAAGATGGATGTGGTATCTGAAACTAGCGCTGTTTCTTCAAGACAAGTGATACTTGGCCATGCGGTAGCGGAGCGTATTGCGGGTCATTTTCAGGAGACGGCTGGCTTCCGAGATATTGCCGGATGTCTTTCGCAGCGCTTCTTCGAGCATCCGTTTTTCCATGTCCTGAAACGACAGGCCGAAGGCGAGGAACGACGGCGTGGGACCCTGGCTTACGTTAATGGTCGAGGAGACGGTTTTCACGGAGGCTGGTAAATGAGCAGGTTGAATGATTTCTGCTTTGCAGGTGATGGTCAGCCATTCAACAACATTGTGGAGCTCGCGGACGTTTCCAGGCCAGTCGTGGTTGTGAAGGACGGCAAGGGCTGCCGGGTCGATAGCCCTAATACGACACCCGCGCTCCTGTTTGGCTCGTTCCAAGAAAATCAAGAGAATCGGCTCGATGTCTTCGAGCCGTTCGCGCAACGGAGGAATCCGGAGCTGGTACACATTCAGCCGATAGTAGAGATCGAGGCGGAAACGACCGGCCTTGATGTGGGCCAGCAGATCCTCATTTGTGGCTGCAATGATGCGGATGTTCACTTTATGGCTTCGGGTATCGCCCAAGGGATCGATCGTATGGTTTTCCAGCACACGGAGGAGCTTGGCTTGTGCAGCCGAACTCATTTCTCCGATCTCATCGAGAAACAATGTTCCCCCCTCCGCCAGTTGGAATCGTCCAGGCTTTGCCCGCTTGGCGTCGGTAAAGGCGCCCGATTCATAACCGAATAACTCCGACTCTAGGAGATTCTCTGGGATACTGGCGCAATTCAGCGTAATCAGCGGACCCTTGGCTCGTGGACTATAGTGATGAATCGCCTCGGCAAACAGTTCTTTGCCGGTTCCACTGTCACCGGTGACGAGGACGGTCGCATCCGTCAACGCCACTTCTTTGGCCAGTTGCTTCATGAGATTCATTTGCGGCGAGACGCTGATGATGGACGCAAAGGGATCATGTGGCGAGGACGGGAGAACCAACAGTCTGGATTGGTGGAGGGCTTGTGCGATAGCGAGCTGGAGGTCTTCGAGACGAACCGGTTTAGTCAAGTAATCGACCGCACCGGCACGCATGATCTCCACCGCGTCTCTGATGGAATGGCGGTCTGCGATCACAAGGAGAGGTGGAGAGTGGGGCGCCTGACGAGCATATTCAAAGAGGGGAGTTAGGGTATGGGCATTCCCCTCGGCAACGACCAGCGCGGGTGAAATATCAGACCAGAGCGCGAGTCCTTCAGATACCGTATTGGCGGAGTGAATGGTAGCGTGAGGCGAAGCTGTTTGGAGGTGCTGCTTGAGGTCGGAGTCTTTAGAAAAGAGGAGAAATGTCTGAAGGTTCATCGGAGTACTCCTTATACAGAGCTCCTGTAGAACCAGGTGAATGAGCACTAGCCTACACCTCTATGCACAGAGAAAGAAAGGGGTGAGGGGAACAGAGGGAGAAAGCACGCATCATGCCTGGAAAGGCACGGTCGGTTACGGTCATACCAGTGATGAATGAGGATCATATTTGTCCATACGGAGGGGTAGCTGAAAGGGGTTGTTAACTTCTGGCTGGAGATTGATGATGAAGGGGAAAGCGAACCGTCAACCAATGACCTTGACTGACAGTTCGCCGTCAATATTGCTCTGCAAGATTCTCTTTAGCCGCTACTCCTTGTCCACACAAAATGCTCGTTCGTAGGCGATGATCGTCCAGGCTTCTTCTTCAGTGAGCATGCCGCCCTTTACGAGGGCCGGCATACCAGTGCCGGGACTTCCATTTTTCACAACCCAGAAGAGCTCCCCATCGTTCCGCTTCTTATGGAACTTACAATTCGTAAGATTTCGTGGACCCGGTGTGAGCAGCATTCCACCCGCCCCATCGCCCTCGCCACCCTGACCATGACAGTTTACGCAGGTCCCCTTGCCCTCATAGAGCTCCTTGCCCTTGGCGATGATGTCAGGAGTTACGGTGATCGGGCTCTTCATTTTTCGTGCTTCCCCACGTTCAGCATCTGGCACACGAGGCTTCAGTGGGTCGGACTCAGGGCCGGACCAGCCGGCCGTACTCCACAAGGCAACGGCGATGAAACTACACAACGTCACAGTCAACCGCTTCCCTCTCATGGTTCCTCCTTGGTGATGGCAACTGGTGCTCCTACCAGATAGCTGCTCTCGCTGCGTATCTAGAGGCACAGATTCGATGCTTATGTTAACACGATATTATTCTACGTTGCAGTGCCTCTATCTCATGGAAGGTAGCTTGATTGGGGTAGAGGGGCTGATCTAGCAGTAGAAATAACCTCGCCGGTCCGAACTCATTGGTCCGGACCGGCGAGAGACTCACGTGAGACTACTGCAGTGTTCACCACTGCACGTCACTAGGGAACTTCGACGATATCTTTGTTCATCGGCCCGAGCACGGAGAGCAACTCGCCCTTTTCTTTCGCTGGGACGTTGAAGGTATCCAATGCACTGACCAGGTCTTCCACGAGTGCGTTGAAGGCAGCGGTGGTGACCTTCATGCCCTTGTGCGTCGTCTTCATATCACGGCCCGAGTAGGTGCAGGGGCCACCGCTCGCCGCACACACCTGTTCGACCAGGAGCTTGTTGAGCTTCTTGAGGTCGGTGGTTGCGAAATAGCTGTTAATGCGCTTGTCTCCGCCCACGTTAGCAATGAACTTGGTGACAACGGCTTGAATCGCGCCCTGTCCACCAAGTCGCTCGTAGAGCGACGCATCTGCGGCAAAGGACGTCGTGCTGCTCAGGGTCCAGGCGGCTGCCACGGCAACCACCATACTCATCATTTTCTTGCTCAACGACATATTATCTACTCCTTTGTATGAGAATGAATTGACTGTTAAATCTCCGTACCCCGCTCATTCATTACGGGTTCCAGGGAGTGTTGGGCATCAACTGACCCTTATAGTCCTTGGGATTCTGGTTGGCGATCACGACGGCAATCGCACCACGCAAGGCGCCCGTTAAGGAGTGGGTCACCACTGGATAGGCTCCTGGGTTGTCCGCGATCAGGTCAAAGGTGGCGGCGCTCCCTGGACCGACCACATAGGTCTGGACCCCGACGAACTTGTTGGCCGGATTGCCGCTTTCATAGACATTGTCCCAGATTTCGGCGATCGGATGGAGCGAGGAGAACTCGTTCGGGCCGGCATTGACGAAATAGATGCGTACCCGTTCACCAACCTTGACTTCCAACGGCTCTCCCCCCGGGAAGAACGGATGGTACTTGAAGATCCCGCCATTGAAAACGGTATTGTCCCACTTCCGATCAAACATTGCCTGCACATTGTCTGGGTTCTTCCAGAACTCGGACTGCACCAAGACGAATTCACGATCCGCCTTTGGCCACACACTGGCGTCCTTCGGATCCACGATGATCGCACCGAACATACCACGCGCGACGTGCTGGATCATGGGGCCCGCACCGCAGTGGTAGAAAAACACGCCAGGCTTCTTCGCCACGAAGGAGTACTGGTGTGTCTCGCCTGGTCCAACCGTCTTATGGTAGTTCTTCAGGAAGTCGATCTCGGCCGCATGAAAGTCCATCGAATGCGGGAAGGAGTTATTCTTGTCGCCGATCAAGGTGAAATTCACGGTATCACCCTCGGTCACTCGGACGACCGGACCCGGCATCTGACCGTTAAAGGTCCAAGCCTTGTACTTCGTCCCGTTCCCGTCGATGACGATTTCTGTTTCCATCGCCGTAAATGTGACATCGTGAACCTTCGCCCCTGCGGACCCCGGCATAGTGATACAGCCGCTGGCCCCCAAGAGGACGGCAAGCCCTAATGTAGCTGTGAGCACACGAAACCTCTGCATAGTTGCCTCCCTTATGACTGTATTTTATGGAAAAAAGACGCTGCCCCCGAATAAGCGTGGCGAATTGATCCCCCTCCCACCCTTCATCGACAAACGTCCAGTGGACTATCTACCAAATTTAGAAGAAAAAATACAAAGAAAAAATTTTCGGTTGTGCATTCATTTGAGTCCAAATGGCCCTGTTTCGCCAAGACTGAGACCCCTAGGATTTTGCGATGCAGCACAATACATGCCGGGCGTGTGGTTCTTGAGTGAAGTAACTATAATTTCTTTGCAAAATTAATAATTTGTTAGGTTGTTAGTAGAGATTGAAAAGTTCTATTTGGAAAGAAGTCGAAGTTGTGGATCAAGTGGTCAGGCTAAGATGAAGAATCGAATAGGATACATCCTGTATCGTATTCGATTCACCCAACCACGCCCTCCAACATGAAGGGACAACAACTCCTGTGTCAGCCTGAAGGCGTGAAATAGTCACGAGGACTTCTGGTTGCGTTGGGCGATGGCGACGTTCCGGAGAAGCCCTTGGTGTTTTGCGCGCCGAATGGGGTTTTGTTGAAATATTGCGGTGAAGGTCTGCTCATCTAGCTGAGCCAGTTCGTTGAGGTGAGGTGCGAGGCTCCAGCGTGACGGTTGAAACGCAGGTTCCTGAGTCGGTTCGGCTCGGAGATTAAAGGGGCACACGTCAAGGCAATCGTCGCATCCGAAGATCTTGTTCCCCATACCCTCTTGTAACTCCTGAGAAATAGCGGCCTCATCACCGCGCAGTTCGATGGTTAGGTAGGAAATGCAACGAGTGGCATCAACCACGTAGGGCTCGGTGATCGCTCCCGTGGGGCAGGCTTGAATGCAGAGCGTGCAGCTGCCACAGAGGTCAGTCGCCGGCTCGTCAGCGTCTAGAGCTAATGTCGTCAGGATTTCTCCCAGTAACAGCCACGATCCATATTCCGCTGACACGAGATTGGAATGTTTCCCGATCCACCCTAGGCCCGCCTGTTCCGCCCAGGCTTTCTCCATGATTGGGCCGGTGTCGGAGTACGAACGGGTTTGAGCGTCAGGTGCAAGGCTGCAGATGCGTTGCTCCAGCTGCTTCAGTCGTTTGCTTAGGGTTTTGTGATAATCCTTTCCCCACGCATAGCGCGCAATGCGGCCGTAGCCAGGTTGTTCGTTGGCACGATGGTCGGTGAGGTAGTTGGTTCCCAATGAGATGATTGACCGGCAGCCGGGAAGCACCTGGCAAGGATCGGCGCGTTTGTCCGGAGCCCGCTCCATCCAGGCCATGGTGCCGTGATAGCCTCGCCGGAGCCATTCGGTGAGACGATCAAAGAGGCGTTGGGGTACCGCGGCTTCGGAATTGAAGGGGGAGCTGTTTCCCTGGTCGCCGGCAGCTGACCGTGTATGGTCACTGGACACGTGTGTAATCCCAACGGCATCGAATCCCAGCGCATGGGCTTCTTGTTTGATGGCGGCCGTGATGGACATGGGATATCTGGGAGAGTTAGTGCAGAGCGGAACAATCAAAGCGGACACTAAAGTGGGCGGAACATCGGACCGATTGGCATCGGTCGCAGGTGCCGACAATGTGTGTTTTCCAATCGGTCTTCGCTTCGTCAAACCGGCACTGCAGGCGACCGCCTTTCGAGATCGTGGTCCAGGGGTGCTTGGTTCCGGGAATCGAGGCGACCAGGCAGCCTTGTGGGAACGGAACGTGGCAAGGACGTCCGGTTTCACCTTTTTCCATCGTGAAGCTGCAGGACAGTTCCGTTGTGGCTCCTGAGTCTTCCGAGTCCTGTGCTCTGGCGTCGGAAGACATTGCGAGTCCTGGCACCATAAGTGCTGTGAACAGGGCAAACATGCCCCAGTGTGAGATCATCGTTGTAGAATCGTAGCACAGTCCTTTGTCTTGCAGCCATGGAGAGGGCCACGTAGAATCCTCCCGCCAGCTTCTATTCAAACCAATGGATGAAGTCTGATCGCTGCTACGCCCTGGTACGCGACTATCTGAAGGGAGTGAAGGCCGTGATGGGCGAGGTGTGGGGGCGGAACGAGCGGTATGTGTTTACTCGCGATGTGACGCTCAAGGCATTGATTCGCATATTGGATGATCTGGTCGTAGATCGCAAGCTCATCAATGACTGGGACGAACAGCGCTCACACAAGCCGTTTGCTGAAATCATCTAGCCATGGGCACCGCTGACGAAGGAGTTCCGTGCCGAGGGCTTCTACGAACGGTTTCCTGCCAAAGGACAGCTTGAACGGGTACGGAAGATTCACCAGCGGCTACTGGATGCGATTGTTGGATAGACGAGCCACAGTATCACAGGGCCTCGTCTTGTTGTTAGCTATCCAGGTGCTTCTATCTGCTTCCGTATGGGAGGCGGGTGCTCTGGCGGCGGCTGACACAGATGGGCTAGAGGTGAAGACGGAACCTGGTGGAGGAATTCGTGCGACGGCACATCCGCTTTTTCCAGCCAAGCCGGAAGTGATACAAACTTTGTTGGCGGATTACTCCCATTGGCCGGACCTCTTTGAGGTTCGGATGAGAGTAGCTGAATTGAATATCCATAATGGGGTGGCCACGATCGATCTTCGCATCGAGCATCCTCTGATGCCAGGCGAACACCGGTTGGTGACGGAATCGAAGAGCTTGCCAAACGGCGGTTTGGTGACCGATCTGAAGGGTGGAGACTTCAAACGCTATCATCGAGTGTGGTTGTTCGAGCCGGTTGGAGAGGGGAATCAGACGCGTGCGGCATTCGAACTCGTGATTGAAATCGAATCAATGGTGCCGGATTGGGTGGTGGCGATCGCCATGCGGCAGGAACTGGAAGCCCACTTTCGTATTGTCAAACAGAAAGCGTTGGAGCAGTCCAAACGGTAACTGATATGGGTCACGTTTCGAGAGAGAAGAATCCTGGTACATCAGCGCTAGCCGGCCTCTATATCATTCTGGATCCGTCGGTCTGTACGGATCGTCCACTAGTAGATGTTCTGAAGCTTTCTGCGACGGCTGGTGCCAAGATTGTTCAGTACCGGAACAAGACGGCATCGATGAAGGTCGCGTATGAAGAGGCCTTGCAGCTGAGGAAAGTGGCGCAGGAGCTCGGTGCCCTGTTCATCATCAATGATCGGTGCGATTTGGCGTTGGCCGTGGATGCGGACGGCGTACATCTTGGCCAGGGAGACGTACCGCTCCATCTCGCACGAAAAATCATGGGGCCTGACAAGCTGATCGGTATTTCGACGCACAATCGAGAGCAAGTAATAGCGGCGACTGCCGGCGATCCAGACTATCTGGGGTTTGGTCCGATTTTCACGCCTGGATCAAAGTTGGACCATGATCCGGTCGTGGGGATTGTCGGACTAAAGACAATTCGCCAACTGACGCCGCTTCCCATCTTTGCGATTGGTGGGATTACGCTCGACAATGCCGAAGACGTTAGACAAGCTGGAGCCAACGGAGTCGCGGTCATCTCTGCAGTGCTGAAGGCATCAGATGTTGCACAAGCAGTTAACGACTTCGTTGCGAGGCTCTCGACACCAGCTGCGCCAACTTCTTAATGGCAGCGGATCGGGCAAGATGAAGGACGGCTGGTCGGAATCGTCCGGGCAAGCCTGGTTCGTACGGGAGGGGCCCGAGTACTGGTACCCCTGCCTGTTTGCGGAGAATCTCCAGAGTCGTCCGCTCTTGCAGCCGAGCTACAGCCGACCGAGCTGACTGTGTTTGGTTGAGGACTAAAGCCACGATGGAGATGTTGTTGCGTCGAAGTGCTTCAATCGTCAGCAACGCATGATTGATCCCTCCGAGCCCAGACCGGCCAACCACGACAACCGGAAGACGTAGTGATTTGATCAACTCAGTCACAC
>Ga0105164_10000185_pt1 | contig 46884 bp, 51 predicted proteins | sample VDWuncwatermetaG_FD_89674 | JGI IMG/M metagenome (GOLD analysis project Ga0105164, IMG submission 89674) | Wastewater microbial communities from Netherlands to study Microbial Dark Matter (Phase II) - VDW unchlorinated drinking water | ecosystem: Environmental > Aquatic > Freshwater > Drinking...
AATAAATCAGAACGGTTAAGAAAAAGAGGCTGTATAACTAACAAATCTTATGAAAGGATTTCCATGCAACCCTGACATTTTTATCTTGCAGTTAACATGACATATTGACTTTGCTGCGACAGCCTTTTCTTAAAAAAGAAAAAGGAACAGAAAAAGGGTCTGGCCTTGAAATATCAGTCTCTCCCCCGCTCCTTAATAACCTCTACCTGCAAATCACAATAATCCGCAATCCCTTTATATTAAGCTCAGCATAAGCCTTATAAACAGCCTCATCATTGCAGCCATAAAAAGTATATTCCCCTTGCTAAAAAAGTTCAATACAAAACCACTTCCTTATTCCCAGCTTGCCTAAACAAGTTTAATCAAACTCTACCATTGCAATTTCTTGAAAATAATGGCATTATTAGCGCATAGATTGAGTATATAATCTGTTTTAGATGAGGTAAATAATGACAAGGAGTGAAATAAAATCTATCATAATCCCAATACTTAAAAAATATGATATTATAAAAGCCTCTCTGTTTGGTTCTATTGTACGAGATGAGGCAACAGAGAAAAGCGATATTGATATACTTGTAGAATTTAAAAAAGGCAGAACATTGCTTGATTTAGTCGGCCTTAAGCTGGAACTGGAGGATATTTTTAAAAAAAAGGTTGATGTGCTGACCTACAACTCTATAAACCCCAGACTTAAGAAATATATATTAAAAGACCAAGAGATTCTGATATGAAAAAGGACCCTAAGGTTTTTCTTGACCATATATTGGAGAGTATTAAGCTCATTGAAGAATATAGGAGTGAAAAAACACGCGATGACTTCCTGAAATCTGTTGGTTTACAGGATATGATAGTGAGGAGACTTGAAATCATAGGCGAGGCTGTTAAAAACCTTTCGCAGGAAATAAAGTAAAAATACCCTGATATTCCGTGGAAAAGAATAGCAGGGATGAGGGATATTCTAATACACGAATATTTCGGTATTGACTTGGGGCTAACATGGGAGGTCGTTGAGAAGGAACTGCCTTATCTAAAGAAGAGGATTATTGAAATTAAGGAGAAGTTATAATGAAGCATGTTTTGTATCTTTGAGCTTTACCCACTTTAAAAACAAAAAGAAATGAATCTGGTTTTGAAATATCAGTCTCTCCCCTGCTCCTTAATAACCTCTGCCTGCAAAATCACAATAATCCGCAATCTCTTTATATTAAGCCCTGCACGAGCCTTATAAACAGCCTCATCATTGCAGCAAATTGGTATAATCCTAACCTTTAAGCTTTCTCCTTACAGGCAACATTTATTAATGAGTTAACAGGAGTTGACTCTTTATATTTGCTCGTGATAAAGTATGCTTAATATGCAGATTAAAAACAATCTAAATCTGACAGAAAACGCACTTATTGTCCTTGATAAAAGATATCTGAAAAAGGACAGGGATGGAAATGTTATAGAGACCCCTGAAGAGATGTTCCACAGGGTGGCAAAGAATATTGCCTCTGCAGAATTCATATATAATCCAAAGGCAGTGGTAAGCGCTGTTGAAAAGGAGTTTTATGAGATAATGACTAATTTGGAGTTTCTGCCGAATTCCCCTACCCTTATGAATGCTGGCAGGGAGCTTCAGCAGCTTGCTGCATGTTTTGTTCTGCCTGTTGATGACTCTCTGGACTCTATCTTTGAGGCAGTAAAGGACACAGCGATCATCCATCAGAGCGGCGGCGGCACAGGATTTTCTTTCAGCAGGTTAAGGCCGAAGAATGACAGGGTTTCTACAACAAGCGGTGTTGCGAGCGGGCCTGTATCCTTTATGAAGGTATTTAATACAGCAACAGAGGTAATCAAGCAAGGCGGCGCAAGGCGCGGCGCAAACATGGGCATATTAAGGGTAGACCACCCTGATATAATGGAATTTATAAGGGCAAAGGAAAACCCTGCGGAGTTTACCAATTTTAATCTGTCAGTGGGGATAGATGATAATTTTATGAAGGCATTTGAGGATGATTCCTATTATGACCTTATAAACCCCAGAAATAATAAGGCTGCCGGCAGGCTTAAGGCTAAGTATGTATTTAACAACATTGTTGATGCAGCATGGAAGAACGGCGAGCCAGGGATCGTCTTTCTTGATACAATAAACAGGTTTAACCCAACACCTCATCTTGGAAGGATAGAGGCGACAAATCCATGCGGTGAGCAGCCCCTTCTGCCTTATGAGGCGTGCAATCTCGGCTCTGTAAATCTTACAAAGATGCTGAAAAAGAAGGACAACCGCAATGAAATAGACTATAATAAACTTGAAAGAATAATAAATATTGCTGTACGGTTCCTTGATAATGTTATAGATGTGAATAAATACCCTTTGCCTCAGATAGACAGGATGTGCAAGGGCAACAGAAAGATAGGACTCGGCATCATGGGGTTTGCTGATATGCTTATACTCCTGAATATTCCGTACAGCTCTCAAGCGGCGCTTGATACTGCAGAGAGGCTGATGAAATTTATTGATGAAAAGACAAAGGAAATATCAATGGAGCTGGCAAAAGAGCGCGGTGTATTTCCAAACTATAAGGGAAGCATTTATGAAAAATCAGGTGTGATGATGAGAAACGCAACAACAACCACCATTGCGCCAACTGGGACATTAAGCATTATTGCAAACTGCTCAAGCGGCATTGAACCGCTCTACGGCATAACATATACAAGAAAGATACTTGATGATCTTGAACTGAAGGTAATAAATCCAAACTTTGAAGAGATTGCAAAAAGAAAGGGATTCTATTCTGAAAGACTTATGGATACAATTATTGCCTTTGGTTCAATACAGGAAAGGACTGATGTGCCTGATGATGTGAAGATGCTTTTTACAACAGCGCACGATATCACACCTGAAGACCATGTAAGGATTCAGGCAACGTTTCAGAAATATACTGATAACGCAGTCTCAAAAACAGTGAATTTCCATGAGGATGCTGATAAATCTGATGTTGAAAAGGCATTTCTGCTTGCATATAAACTTGGATGCAAGGGTGTAACAATATACAGGAGCGGAAGCCGTGAGAGGCAGGTGTTGAGCTGCAGGAATAATATACAGTATTGTTAGTGTGGTGTATCATAAATAGCTCTACATTTTTTTGTCATTCCTGCATGCCTCTGGCAGGAATCCATTTTTGTCTATTTGTGGATTCCCGCTCAAAAACGCTGCGGGAATGACACTTAAGAAGCCCAAAGAGGGCGAGGCGAGGCAACGCCTCGCCCCTACAATGCCTTGCATATGGAGGATATCATGCTCAGACAACCTGCTGTTGCCGGAAGATTTTATGAAGGCACTCCAGCCCTTTTAAAAAAAGAGGTGGGCGCCTTTATTGAAGAAGATCTAAAAAAAGAGAAGGCAATAGGCATTGTCTGCCCTCACGCAGGCTATGTTTATTCCGGCAGTGTTGCAGGCGCTGTATATTCACGGATTATTATCCCGCAGACAGTGATACTGATGGGTCCCAATCATACAGGAATTGGCAAGGCTGTATCAGTATTTCCTGAAGGCGAATGGACTATGCCGAATGGCGTTGTACCAGTGAATAATAAGCTTGCCGAACTTATATTAGAATATTCAAAAACTGCAAGCGCGGATCATCATGCCCATCAATATGAACATTCCCTGGAGGTGCAGATTCCATTTATTCAATATTTTTCCAAAGACTTTAGCATCGTGCCGATAACAATAATGGACACCTCTCTTAAAACATGTCAGTCATTAGGTGAAGGAATTGCAAAGGCAGTCTTAGAGCTAAAAAAGAGAGAAAAGGAAAAAGGCGGAAACGGAGATGTGTTAATAGTATCAAGCACAGATATGACGCACTACGAATCCCATGATAGCGCAAAAACAAAGGATAAGAAGGCAATTGATAAGATATTATCATTAGACGCCGAGGGCTTACACAAAACAGTGAAAGAGTATGGCATATCAATGTGCGGTTTTGCGCCGACTGTTTCCATGCTTTATGCGTCAAAAATGCTTGGCGCAAAAAAGGCAAAGTTAATAAAATATATGACATCAGGCGAGGTAAGCGGCGATTATCAGCAGGTTGTTGGCTATGCAGGTATTATAATACAATAAAGGGATAGGATGGAAAATATACTATATATAATAGCAATAGCCGTCATTGGCGCTCTTGTATTTGGACTTTTAATTGGCAGGATATTCTCTTCTGCAAACCTTAAAGGACGCGCCAAACTCCTTGAAGAAGAGCTTCAGAAAAGCACTGATTCCCTCCAGAGAATAATAAAAGACCAGAGCAGACAGCTATCAGCACTTCAGAATGAAAACAGCGATATATCAAGGATGATAATCATTTTTCCTGACATGGCAGAGGATATAACAGCAAGCATAAGCATTGACGACCTTTCTACTACTATTATTAAAGTATCAAAGCAGCTTCTTGAGGCAGAGGAGATTGGCTTTTTTGTTGTAGAAAAGGAAAACCTACTGTTGAAGACATATTCAGGTTTTTCCAAAGAAGCAGCAAACAGTATGATGAGGATAAAGATTGGAGAAGGCCGTATTGGATGGGCTGCAGAGAAAAAAATAATCATGACTGACGAAGATTTCAGAAATGAAAGCATCCTGATAAAAGAACTGCTTCATATGGGCGGGCATGAAGGTATAAAGATAGATATCTGCGCACCGCTGATATACAGGGGCAGGCTTTACGGTTTGATAGCTATTGGCAAACCTTCAAAGGACATAAAGAACATAAAGAAATTTCTTATGATGATAAGTCATTTATCCGCCGCTACTATGGAGAATATTCACCTTATCTCAGAGATTCAGCATCAGGCAGATGTAGACGGCCTTACAAAACTATATAACATTACCTATTTTCATAAACACCTTCAGATAGAGATTGACAAGGCAAGCAGATTTAACAGGAACCTGACAATATTCCTGTTTGATATTGATAATTTTAAACTATACAATGACTTGAACGGCCATCCAGCAGGAGACCTTGTGCTTTCAGCGCTTGGAAAGTTTGTTAAAGAAAATTTAAGACTGATTGATATACCGGCAAGATACGGCGGAGAGGAATTTATAATTATGTTTCCTGAGACAGGAAGCGAACTCGGCATGCAGATTGCCGAGAGAATGCGTAAGCAGTTTGAAAATATGAATATATCTTTTCCACAGAATAAGCCTTGGGAAAGGATTACAATCAGCGGCGGAATTGCGATCTATCCCCTTGACGGAAAGGATGAGAAAGAGCTTATCAAGGCAGCAGATGTCGCGCTTTACAATTCAAAAAAGAGCGGCAAAAACAGGGTTATGCCATATGAGCAGTCCTTTGCACCATTGGATTAACGCCCTATATTTACCCTTATCTTCGCCTTTGCCCTTAATTTTTTGACATACTCCTCAAGCTGTCTTGCAACCTCCTCCTCTGTCAAATATACATCAATCTCCTCCTTAACCTCATCCAGGGATTTATTTTCAAAGCTTGATTTTTTTTCTTTATAGAACTTATTAATCTCTTCATCAGATATCTTTACAAAGAACCTTATCCTCTGGTCAATAAACTTAAGGGCGGTTATCTGCTCCTTAATGTACAGGACTAAATCTTCTGTGTTCATTCCCCACCCTGATAATGCCTTTTCAAATTCAGCCTCTGTTGGATATGCCTTTTTTATCTCCTCTAATGCCTCTGTTATTTCAGCATCAGGCACCTTTGTCATTCCAAATTTCTCTGCCTCATTTATTATCAGGCTTCTATCTATAAGCTCCCTTAATATCTTCTCACGTATCAGATTTTCATCAGATATATCCTCTTCAATCTGTATATCCGCCTTCCTTAATTCAGTTGCCGCATTCAGTGCGCTTAATGTAATAACCCTGTTATTTACAACAGCAGCAACCCTATCTACAACCTTTGCCTCTAAAAATGGAAAAAGCGAGAATAAAGATGTAACAAAAAAGAAGCAGGATATAATGAATAGCTCAAATCGCTTAAAAAATTTATGCGTCTTATCAAACCTATCCAATGTTGTTAAATTCATACTGTATTATACCCATGATTATTATAGCAGCGGTCTCTGCCCTTAATATCAAATCACCCATAGAAACAGATATAAATCCATTTTCCTTAGCGAGCGCTATCTCTTTTTCAGTAAAACCGCCTTCAGGTCCTATAAATGCGCTAATCCTCTTAACACCGTCATTCTTATATCTTCTAAGAACAGTCTTTAACCTGTTCTCACGCTCGTCTTCCCAGAGGATTAAGCCTGAATCAACCTTGCCGGTTTTTTCAAAAATATATTCAAAATCAGTTATCGGCGCAATCTCCGGCACATCCCATCTGCCGCTTTGTTGAGCCGCCTCTCTTGCGATACTCTGCCACCTTTTCTCCTTAGAAGATATTCTGCTTTCAGAAAATTTAACAATTGTTCTCTCAGTGATTACTGGAATGATCTTTGATACACCAAGCTCTGCCGCCTTTTGTATCAGGATATCCATCTTCTCGCCTTTTAGGACGGACTGCAGGAGGAGTATTTCAACGGCTGGGACCTCGGAAACCTCTTTTGCCTCTAAAATCCTGCCTGTTGCCTTTTTATAATCAACCTCTGTCAGTTCAACAAGATATCTTTTCTTTCTCTCATCACCTAACCATATCCTGTCGCCTTTGCCTAATCGCAGCACCTTTGTTATATGTTTTAACGCAGTATCACTGATAGCAACCTGATTATCAACAATGTTTTTTGAATCAATAAAAAAAAGTTTGGGTCCCGGCACAAATTTTACCTGCTATATGTTAACAATTAAAATCCCAATATCCATACTTATTTGATAAATGATACCACAAATTTCTGCCAATGTATGATAAAAATCCTTACGGCTGAAAATTCTGGACAATATAATCCGACGCCCTTTCTGCAATTGCGGCGATTGTGAGGGAGGGGTTCACGCCGAGGGGAGAAGGGACAGCGCTGCCGTCAACTATGTATAAATTTGGATTGCCAAAAACCTGACAGTTAGAATCAATTACACCGTCTGACTTGTCTCCCGCCATTCTGCATGTGCCAAGTGGATGAAATGTAATAACCTCTCCTTTCTCCTGATATGGCTCAGTAATGAGCAGATCGCCTCCAAGGGATTCTACTATTTCCTTTGACCTTGCAATTGCTTTATCAAAAACCCTTCTGCTTTTTTCACTCATTGACCAGTTGAGCTTTATATTATCATTCTCATCAATGAAGACCCTGCCGTCGCTCCCATCAAGACCGATAACAGCAATGCCTAAGAGATGTTTTCCATATTCCTTCATAACCCTTTTCATCTCAATACCCCAGTAATAGGGTCTTTTGGCGTTTTTAAATCTTATTCTGTTTATTACTGCTGCGCTGATTGGAAGGGTTCCCACCCCTTGTAATACAAAACCCTCTTCCCAGAAGGCATAGGTAACAGAGCCCTGTACCTTGCCTTTAAAAACCTCACAATCTTCATTAGGGAGATGCGCAGCTAAAAACATATCCCCGTTTGCAGCAAGGTTTTTTCCCACATGGTCGCTAAGATTATCAAGATATTTTTTAGACCTGAGCATTAAGGCTGGGGACTGGATTGCGCCTGCAGAAACTATCACTACCTTGCATGAGACTTCATTTATTATCCCGCTTTTTAGGTCTTTATATACTACTAAATAGCCTTTTTCATTTCTTTTAACTAAGAGCGCCTTGCACTCTTCTTTAATCCTTGCGCCGTTTTTTTCAGCCTCTGGAATATAATTTAAAATAAGGCTCTGCTTTCTGTCAAACTTGCATCCTGTGTGGCAGAAGCCGCAGTTTCTGCAATTGACAATCGCAGTGCGCAGCCTGTCGCATGTATATCCTGCTGAATTGCATGCCTTTGCAAAGATACCGTCCTTCTTAGGCAGCTCTGACCACAGGAGCTGTCTGACATTCAGCTTTTTTTCAACTTTTTCGTAATATGAATTTAATATTTTCCTGTTATAATCAGAAGGCCATTGTCTCCTTCCATTTTTATCTTTCTGTTCAAATACAGAAGAGGGCGCGCGGAGCGATAAGGCGCTGTATAAAAGCGAGCCGCCGCCAACACACCTTCCTGTAGAGACTTTAATATTCTCGCCTTCAAACTCCTCGTAAAGTTCATTTAAATATTTTATATCCTGAGTCTGCTGAAAGGTGTTCTTATCCCAGCGCCTGCCCTGCTCCAGAATTAAAGTCGTCTTTTTAGCTCCGCTAAGTTTCGCCCCGCATACAGCGCCGCCAAAACCAGAACCAATTATACAGACATCAAAAAATTCCAGCATTTACTTTAAATTCCCGTCTACAGTTTTCTCTTTTGCAAAGACCTTCTCATGTGAAAAATCATGGTAGCCCGGGTTTGCGCCGGGAAAGCCGATATATTCCTGACCAATGCTATTTTTATATCCTCCGTAAAAGGCAATATTTGTTAAGATAATAATCCCCTTAAAGCCTTTTTTAAAGAACCAGCTCTTTTCCTCCTTCAACTGAAGTATATATGTCCTTTTCTCAAAATCAATATTTTTATAAAGGCTGCCGAATCTCCAGAGGCTTGACCAGTCAATGCTAATCACGAGAAAGGCAATGTATCTTTCTAAACCAAAGAATGGGTCGTATATTATATCAAGCGCACAGGCATCTGCTGCGCCCTGTGATTTATCAGATGAGTTTTTAGCGCCAGGGACAATAACATCGGAGATTGCAAGCATGGTCTCTTTGCTGTGGCTTGATGCTGACATGCATTCAATGCGCTCAGCGCTATCGGCTATTTTTGCATTGCCCAAAAGAAAACCAAAAGAGCCTGCTGCCTTAAAGAAAAACCTTCTTGTTATTTTCCTGTCCTGCATAATTTAGCTTTATTTCTGTCATTCCGCACTTGATGCGAAATCCAGTTCTTTTTCGTCTGGATTCCTGCTGAAGTTTACCCCGTACTTTGATACGGGGCAGGAATGACGAAATGCAAATACTCCTGTATTTTAAGATATTTCTCAGTTCAGCATAAAGGTTTCATTCTTTACTTTTTCTTGACTACCACACCCGTATTTTGCAATAATAAAAAGAAAACGCTGTTCATTATGAAATAAGAGGGTATGAAAATCAAGAGCTTTCTTATTATTTTAACACTATTAGGCATAACTTTTGTCCTCCCCATCCCATCCATGGTATTATCGGCGATATTGTAATGAACAGATATTTTCAGCAGCCAGGCAAGCTTCCTCCTCCACGATTCCCACACTGGTTCCACAGAATAAGATTCAAATGCAAGGTCTGCCATCCTGCAATCTTTAAAATGAAAAAAGGTGAAAATGATATTACAATGGACAAGATAATGAAGGGCGAATTCTGCGGTAAATGCCATGACGGCACAACTGCATGGCAGGTAAACTTTGACGCATGCCCCAGATGCCATACAAAACAGGCAAGTGATGCAACAGCTATAGCAGGCTTTCCAAAAGACAATAATGGCGAAATAGACTGGGTTGCTGCGCTAAACAACGGCCTTATCAGTCCAAAGGATACACTTGACCCCAAAGCAAAGGCAGGAACACCTTTAAGGCTCAATCTTGTCTACAAAGGCAAAACGCTTCCTGATGCTGTCTTTCCTCATTTTGCCCATACAAACTGGCTTGACTGCAACAACTGCCATAATGATATTTTTCTAATGAGGGCAGGGCAGAGCAAGATGACAATGGAAGGGATATTTACCGGCAGATTTTGTGCAGAATGTCATGGGAAGGTTGCATTTCCAATTGATAACTGCATGAGATGCCACAAATCAGCACCTTAGCAAGTCCTCATCTATATCCTTCTTGCTTATATCGCCTATCGCTGTTAGTGTAATCAGGTTCATGTCAAATAGCTCATTTGCCAGGCGCTGAATCTGCTTTGCAGTAACCATGTTGATATTCTTTATTATCTCCTCAAGGGTAATATATCTGTTAAAGTATAATTCGTCTTTTGCATTCTTGCTCATCCTGCTGCTTGTACTCTCAAGGCTAAGCATCAGATTACCCTTCATCTGCTCCAATCCCTTATTCAGTTCAGACGGCGCTATCCTCTTTTCCTTCAGGTTTTTGAACTCCTGCATAATCAGGTGAATCACCTCAAAGACAGAAGATTGGCTTGTGCCGGCATAAACTGTAAACAGGCCTGTGTCCCTGAAGGCAGAGATATAGGAATAAATGGCGTACACAAGCCCCCGCTTTTCCCTAATTTCCTGAAAAAGCCGTGAGCTCATGCTGCTGCCGAGCATTGTGTTCAGGGCATATAATGCATACCTGTCTTTATGCACATGGCTCAGACCCTTTGTGCCGAGGCAGATATGTATCTGCTCAAGCCTCTTTTTCTTTACAGATATCCTTCCCTTAATCTCCGGTGTTATCTGGTGTCTGGCGGTTTCAGCCCTTTCTAACCTTCCAAGGCTTTTATCAAGAAGCCTGATAAGCCTTTTAAGCTCAAAGTTCCCTGCAGCAGATATTACTATGTTTTTAGGATAATAATTCTTATCAAGATAATTTATGAAATTCTTACGCTTAAACCATGCGACTGTTTCAAGGTTGCCGAGGATTGACCTTCCGAGCGGATGTTTTGGCCAGACAGTATGTGTATATAAGTCGTGTATATAATCATCAGGCGTATCCTCTACCATCTTTAACTCTTCAAGGATAACCTGTTTTTCCTTTTCTATCTCCTTGTCGTCAATTAGCGAATTTAAAAAGATATCAGATAAAAGCTCAACACCCTCCTTTACATGGGTATCTAATACCTTTGAATAGTAAGTTGTTGACTCCCGTGATGTAAAGGCATTCAGCTCGCCGCCTATTGAGTCCATCGCAATAGCAATGTCCTTGGCGCTCCGCCTCTTTGTCCCTTTAAAGAACATGTGCTCAATGAAATGAGATATCCCGCTTTCCTTCTCACTCTCATTTCTTGAGCCTGCATTTACCCAGACGCCGAGTGAAACAGATTTTACATAGGGTATTCTCTCTGTTACTATGCGGATGCCGTTGTCTAAAACAACCTTTTTAAATTTATTCATTTTATATATCTATTTTTTTACAGCCCTCTTTTCAGTAATTTCTCCTTTTTCAGCCGCTTCCTTTAAGGCATCTTTTCTGCTGAGCCTGATCTTGCCTTGCTTATCAATCTCAATAACCTTTACAAGAATCTCATCACCCTCTGATACCTCGTCAGTCACATTCTTTACCCTGTGCTCTGCAAGCTGCGATATATGCACAAGGCCGTCTGTATTCGGAATAATCTCCACAAAGGCGCCGAAATCAACAATCCTCCTCACCTTACCGAGATATATCTTGCCGATCTCCGCCTCTGCTGTTATCTGATTTATCATCTCTATTGCAGCCTTTGAAGCATCTTCATCTGTTGAGGCAATAGATATCACTCCGCTGTCATCTATGTCTATCTTAACGCCTGTCTTCTCAACGATGCTTCTGATTACCTTTCCGCCTGGTCCTATTACCTCCCTGACCTTATCCTGCTTTACCTTAATTGTAATAATACGAGGCGCGTGCGCTGAAAGCGTTGTGCGCGGCTCTGCTATTGTTTCAAGCATCTTATCAAGGATAAATAATCTGCCTTCCCTTGCCTGTTCAACTGCCAAGGCCATTAACTCCTTTGTTATTCCTGCTATCTTTATGTCCATCTGTATTGCAGTAACACCATTCCTTGTCCCTGCAACCTTGAAATCCATATCTCCAAGATGGTCTTCAAGCCCGAGGATATCCGAAAGGATTGCTATCTTGTCATCCTCTTTAATCAGACCCATTGCAATTCCGGCAACTGGCGCCTTTATTGGAACTCCTGCATCCATAAGCGAAAGGGTGCCTGCGCAGACAGTTGCCATTGAGGAAGAACCATTTGATTCAAGGATATCTGACACAACACGCAGGGTATATGGAAATTTATCCTTTGAAGGGATGACTGCCTTCAGCGCCTTCTCTGCCAGCGCGCCGTGGCCGATTTCTCTGCGGCCGGGGCCTCTTAATCCCTTTACCTCGCCAACAGAAAATGGCGGAAAATTATAATGAAGCATAAAGGTCTTTTTAGACTCACCCTCCAGAGCGTCTATCCTCTGCTCATCCAGCGCTGTCCCAAGAGTGGCAACAGACAGGCTCTGTGTCTCGCCCCTTGTAAAGATGGCAGAGCCGTGAGTTCTCGGCAAAACACCAACCTCAGATGTTATAGGCCTGATATCCTTATATCCCCTGCCGTCAGCCCTTTTATTTTTATCTAAAATCATCCTCCTTACTTCATTTCTTTCAATCTCATGGAAGATGACAGTAATCTCCTTTGTTATATCCTCCTCATCCTTTTTCAGATGGATATGGAGGTCATCAAGGATTTTATCAAGATGCTCCTGCCTCGATGCCTTGTTCGGAATCAATATTGCTTCACGAATCCTTCCAAGCGACATTTCCTTTATCTTCTCTTCCAATTCCTTATTGATTGACAGAGGCTGTATCTCCTTCTTCTTCTTCCCTACAAGAGCCTTTAATTCAAGCTGAATATCAATCACCTTTTGAATTTCTCTATGAGCTAAGCCAATGGCCTCAAGAACCACATCCTCAGGCAGTTCATTTGCGCCGCCCTCAACCATCATTACTGCATCCCTTGTACCTGCGACTATCAGATTCAAATCGCTTCTTTCAATCTCTGTAAATGTCGGATTAATTACAAACTCGCCCTCAATCCTGCCTATTTTAACAGCGCCAATAGGGCCGTTAAACGGTATATCAGAGATTGTCAGCGCTGCTGAGGCGCATATTATCCCGAGAAAATCGGATGAATTGGTCTGGTCTGCAGAAAGAACTGATGCAATAACCTGCGTGTCATTAAAAAAATTATCAGGAAACAAAGGCCTGATAGGCCTGTCAATCAACCGGCTGACAAGTATCTCCTTTTCGCTCGGCCTTCCTTCCCTTTTAAAGAATCCGCCGGGAATTTTGCCTGCTGCATACGCCTTCTCCTGATAATCAACTGTAAGGGGCAGAAAATCAATCCCCTCTTTTGCCTCATCTGACGTAACAGCAGTAGCAAGGACAACTGTATCGCCGTATTGACCGACAATTGCGCCATGCGCCTGCTTTGCCATCCTTCCATATTCTAAAGAAACCTTGTAGCTCCCAAATTCTGCTTCAATCTTTTTTATCATTTTTATATCTTCTCCGTTGCTTAATATAACTAAGTTAATGTATTTTTTACTTTCTTAAACCAAGCTTGCTGATTACATTCTGATATCTGTTCATATCCCTGCTTTTCAGATAATCAAGCAGCTTTCTCCTTTTGCTGACAAGCATCAGCAGACCTCTTCTTGAATGGTGGTCTTTTTTATGAATATTAAAATGCTCTGTAAGATACGATATCCTTCCGCTCAAGATAGCAATCTGCACCTCAGGAGAACCTGTATCAGCATCATGAGTCCTATATTCAGTGATTATGTTTTGCTTCTGCTCCTTTACTAATTTCATCTTTTCACCTCCCCTCTTTTAGCTGTCATTGCGAGCAATGACAAAGCAAAATAATTTTGTATGTTTATTTATGCCAACACCCTGTCAATCTTTATAATTATCTCTTTATCACTTAAATCCGCTATCTGTGCGCTGCTGTATTTTGCTATGCCAACAGCAATAAGTCTTTCATCTGAGTATATCCTTACCTTTTCATTGAGCTTGAAAACATGTGATGTATTTTCAATAAATAATGCGGTTATCGGCATCCCGTTTTTCACCTTATCTTCAAAGCCCTTTTTAATCCTGATTTCAGGCATAAAACCCAATGCCTCATCTATTTTTATAATCCTGCCTTTCCCAAGGTCATCTATATCAACAGCATCATCAATTTCAAATTGGCCTGAGGCAGTCCTTATCAGGTTGAACATATGCGCCACTGTCCCAAGTCTCTCTCCAATATCAGAGCAGAGGGAGCGGATATAAGTCCCCTTTGAGCATACCACATTAAATGCAATAAAAGGAATCTGAATCTTTGTAAGGGAAATTTCCTTGATAAAAACATCCCTCTGTTTAATCTGAACATCCTTGCCTTTTCTTGCAAGCTCATACGCCCTGACACCATCAACCTTTACTGCAGAATATGCAGGCGGTGTCTGGGAAATCCTTCCTGTAAAATCTTGTAACACTTTCTCTATTTTATCCTTGTTTAGCTCTGGAATCCCCTTTTTTTCGATAACCTTTCCTGCTGCATCAAGTGTATCTGTCTTTTCACCGAGCTTCATTACTGCCTGATATTCTTTATCCCCCTCATTTATATAACGGATAACCTTTGTCGCCTTGCCAAGAGCAACCGGCAGGACACCTGTTGCATCAGGGTCAAGTGTTCCAAGATGGCCTGCCTTTTTTATTTTTAAGACCCTCTTTATTTTATTCACTACATCAGCAGATGTCCAGCCTTTTGTTTTGTTAATTACTAAGAAGCCATCCATTAGTCAATAATGTAGGGGCAACCCTTGCCATCTGTTAAAAAACTCGCAATCCCCATAAATGTCATTCCCGCATGTTTTTAGCGGGAATCCAGTTCTTGTAAATTCATAAAATTCTGGATTCCTGCTTTCGCAGTAATGACATAAATACCACTACGCAGTCATCCTCTGCTTTTTTGCCGTCACCTTCTCTAACTCATCCACTGCTGCCTGCAGAACCTTTTCCTTTACCTCATCAAGGCTTCCTTTTACAGTACAGCCCGCAGCATACTTATGCCCGCCTCCGCCAAATTTCAATGCAAGCCTTGTTACATCTATTGTTCCCCTTGACCTGAAGCTTATCTTATATAAATCCTCTTCAGATTCCCTGAAAAGTATGGCTGTCTCCACCCCTTTTATTGAGCGTGGAAAATTTATAAAATCCTCAACATCCTCCGCTGTAGTATTAGTAGCAGCATAATGGGCAGAAGTTATTGTCACACATGCAATCTTTCCTGTGCCGTCAATCTCCATCTCATCCAAAAGCATACCGAGCAGTTTAAGACGCTGGAATGTATTGGTTTCATATATCTGCTGGCCTATCCTCCATGGATTAAGTCCGGTATCTATAAGTTCTGCTGAAATCCTTAGTATGCCTGAATTGGTATTTGAATATCTGAAAGAGCCTGTTTCTGTAAGGAGTGTGGTATATATGGCTGTTGCAATATTTTTATCTATCTTTATCTTCAATGCCTTTGCAAGCCTGTAGATTATATCGCCTGTTGCAGTTGCCTTAGCGTCTATATAATTTATATAGCCGAATTTTTCATTGGTTATGTGGTGGTCAATATTGACTATTGGCGGCGGCGATGGCATTGCACCATTTTTGAACAGCCCAACCCTGTCTTTACTCCCGCAGTCAAGCACAAACATTGCATCAAACCTGTTGTTAATTTCCTTTGCCTGTTTTATTTTTTTGGAATATGGCAGAAATTGAAGGTTTCTCGGAACAGGGTCTGTATTGCAGACAACAACACTCTTACCAAGTTTTTTTAAAATCAATGCCAGGGCAATCTCAGAGCCTATTGCATCGCCCTCTGGATTGATGTGGGTTGTTATTAAGAATCTTTTATTTTCTTTTATACACTTAGTAACCTTTTCAAACCCCATTATTCTTCCTTCTCCAGATCATCCAGTATCTTTACCATCCTGACGCCCTCTTTTATGGAATCATCTATTTTAAATAGCAATTCAGGGATATATCTGATTCTTAATCTCTTTCTTAATTCAGACCTAATAAATCCAGCTGCGCTGATAAGGCCGCTGATGGTATCACCCTTCTTTGCAGAATCATTTAATATGCTTATGTAGACCTTTGCGTTTTTAAGGTCGTCTGATAAATCCACATGAGTAACAGTTACAAACCCAATCCTCGGGTCATGGATCTTGTGCATTATTATGTCAGCAATCTCTTCCTTTATCTGCTCACCGAGCCTGTCTGACCTTTTATAGCTTAGCATTATATTATCTCAATTTTATAGTCCACTAACTGTACAGCAAGTATGCCTTCAATAAAATCTATAACCTTATCCAGCATAGCATTTATATGGCTATTTCCATTGCCAATGCAGGATACGCCTAATATTGCCTTCTGCCACAATTCATTCTCATCAACCTCTGCAATAGACACATTAAATTTAGTCCTTATCTTATCCTTCATGCTCTTTAAAACCTGCCTCTTGGCCTTTAAAGAGTTCGCATCAGGGATATATAATTCTATAGTGCAAATCCCGACTCTCATAATTCTATATCATAAAGGCTGTTCAAAAAACCCCATATGCAAGGCGGAGCGAGGACTCGCACCGCAGCATACATCTTAGTATGTGAGGCCGAAGCGACAACGCAGCGGATGGGCTTTTCAACAGCCTTTTACCTTATAGTTTTGCCGCTATCTTATCTACTGCATAAGCCTCGATAACATCCCCTACCTTAATGTCATTAAAATTCTCTAAACTAATACCGCATTCATAGCCGCTCTGCACCTCTTTAGCATCATCCTTAAACCTCTTAAGGGATGAGAGTTTTCCATCGTGTATCACCACATTGTCTCTCAAAACCCTGACGCCTGCACAGCTTCTCAGAATAGAGCCGTCTGTTACATGGCAGCCTGCAATTGTGCCAATATTTGAAACGTTGAAAATCTGCCTTACCTCTGCCCTTCCAAGCACACGCTCCTTTAATGTCGGCTCAAGCAGACCCTCCATCGCTGATTTTACATCTGCAATTGCATCATAGATAATGGTATATAGCCTTATATCTACATTCTCTTTTTCTGCCAAGGAAGATGCTTTAACCTCTGGCCGTATATTAAAGCCGATAATAATCGCATTAGACGCAGAGGCGAGCATTATATCTGTCTCTGTAATAGCGCCAACAGAGCCGTGAATAACATTCAATTTAACTGCGCTTGTGCTGAGCCTCTCCAGCGACTCTTTAAGCGCCTCAACAGAACCCTGGACATCGCCCTTTACAATGATATTAAGCTCTTTAACCTCGCCTTCCTTTATCTTTGCATAGAGGTCATCAAGCGTTATCTTCTTTGACTTTGCCAGCTCCGCGCTTCTCTGCCTCTGCTGCCTTGTTACTGCAATCTCCTTTGCAACCTTTTCATCATCAACAACAACAAAGGTATCGCCGGCCTGCGGCACACCTTCAAGTCCGATAACCTCAACAGGGGTTGACGGCCCGGCGCTCTCCACCTTTTTGCCCAAATCATCAACCAATGCCCTTACCCTGCCGAAATATGTTCCTGTTACAAAGGCATCCCCGACCTTAAGTGTTCCGTTCTGTATAAGAATTGTTGCAACAGGTCCCCTTCCTTTATCAAGTTTTGCCTCAACTATGGTTCCCCTTGCCTGTTTATTAGGATTTGCCTTAAGTTCCAGCACCTCTGCCTGAAGAAGTATCATCTCAAGCAGCGAGTCCAGATTAATCTTCTTCTTTGCCGAAACCTCTACAAATATAGTCTGTCCGCCCCATGCCTCAGAGATAAGTTCATATTCAGTTAATGCCTGCTTTATCTTTTCGGGATTTGCCTCTGGCTTGTCTATCTTGTTTATTGCGACTATTATAGGCACCTTTGCAGCCTTTGCATGATTTATTGCCTCAATGGTCTGGGGCATAACGCCGTCATCAGCAGCAACAACAAGGATTACTATATCTGTTACCTGTGCGCCCCTTGCCCTCATTGCAGTAAATGCCTCGTGTCCTGGCGTATCAAGGAATACAACATTCTTATCCCCGACCTTTACCTTATAAGCGCCTATATGCTGGGTAATGCCGCCTGCCTCTCCTTCTGTTACCTTAGTCTGTCTTATAGCATCCAATAGAGATGTCTTTCCGTGGTCAACATGGCCCATGATAGTAACTACAGGAGACCTTGGGGTTAATAAAGCTGCATCATCCTGAACCTCTGAAATAAGCTCTTCTGTAGATACAGCAGACACTGTTTCTACCTTAACTCCGAGGCCTTCTGCAATCAGGGTTGAGGCGTCTAAATCCATGGGCTGATTGATTGTTGCCATCATACCCATCTCCATTAATTTCTTTATTATCTCGCCTGTCTTCTGGCCGATAGCTTCGGCAAATTCCTTTACAGTAATGCCTTCATGGATTTTAATAACCTTCCTTCTCGGCTTTGTTATCTCTTCAGGCGCCGCAGCCCTCCTAAGCTTTTTTGCAGCAGGCCTTTGCTTTCCAGGCCTTTTCTGAAATATCTCCAGCTCATTCCATTTTACAAGTCCGTTTGGATGCTTTGCTTCCTTCTCAATCGTTTTAAGGGTCTTAAATTTTTTTGTTTTATCCTTTGGTTTGAATGCCTTTTCTTTTTCTTTCTTTGCAGCCTCATCCTTTTCTATCTGCTTAGCAGACTTTTCAGCCTCTTCTTTGACCTCTTTTTTCAGCGCTGCTTCAGGCTGCGGAGGTAATTCTTGAACTTCAGGAGCAGCAGAAATCTTTTCAGGTAATTCTGTTATTTCTTTTGCCTCTGCTATTGGCTGTGAAGAAGGCAATGTTTCTTTTGGTATGGCTGCCTCAGCAGGCGCCTCTGGTTCTTTAAGCTTCTTCTTTATAAGGACTGTGCCTTTCTTCTTTTCCTGAGGCTTATCCTCTTCCTTTATCTTTTTACCCTTTGCAAGTTTATTGATAACTAAACCCACAGTTTTATCGTCAAGGACGCTCATGTAGCTCTTGGCATCAATGCCCATTGTCTTAAGCTCTAACAGCAGCTTTTTATTAGTAATGCCTATATGTTTTGCAAGTTCAAAGACTTTTTGTCCTTCCATAAAACTATTCACCCCCTACTATTAAATCACGCAGAGTGGATTAACCCCCTCGCAGCATCAATGATCTTTTTTGCTGTCTTTTCTCCAATCTTTGGTATCTTGGAAAGCTCATCCTCTGTTGCCTCAGCAATACTCTTTATTGAACTAAAGCCGTGCTCTTTTAGCAATAAAATCATCTTATCGCCGACGCCCGGAAGAGATGCAATATCTGATTCAGCAGACTCTGTCACAGCCTCCGCTGCCTCTTCTGCTGCAGATTCTCCTTCGGCCTCTGCCTGCTGCTTTGTCTCATGGGCTATTGCCTCAGTAATCTCCTTTTCCCTCTCCGCAGCTCTCTTGCCCTGGTATTCAGTTTCGCTTAAGATATCTATCTTCCATCCTGTCAGCTTTGCTGCAAGGCGGACATTCTGTCCTTTCTTTCCTATTGCCAGAGACAACTGCTGATCTGCAACTACGATTGTCGCAGATTTTTCCTGCTCATTAATGCCGACCCTTTCAATCACTGCAGGGCTGAGCGCCTCGCCGATAAATGCCCTCGGGTCATCACTCCATGCAATAATATCAATCTTTTCTCCGCGAAGCTCCCTTACAACTGCCTGAACCCTTGAGCCCTTGACACCAACACAGGCGCCGACAGGATCAATTGAAGAGTCTTTTGAAGCAACAGCAATCTTTGCCCTGTCACCAGGCTCCCTCACAACACCCTTTACAGTAACTATCCCTTCGTAAACCTCTGGCACTTCCATCTCAAAAAGTTTTGCAACAAAATTAGGATATGTCCTTGAAAGTATAATCTGCGGCCCCTTAGGCGTATGCCTGACATCAAGGATATATGCCCTTACCCTGTCGCCCCTTCTGTATGTCTCGCCTGGTATCTGCTCCTTAGCAGGAAGAACACCCTCAGTCTTTCCAAGGTCTATTATATAATCCCTTCTCTCCTGCCTCATCACAACACCATTTATCAGGTCGCCCTGCTTATCCTTAAAATCCTTCAGGATAACATCCCACTCTGCCTCTCTCACCTTCTGGATTATCACCTGCTTTGCAGTCTGCGCTGCAATCCTGCCGAGGTCCTCCATCGGTATAATATTGCCTATCTCATCGCCTATCTCTGCGCTCTCATCCATCTTTGATGCCTCCTCAAGAGAAATCTCCTCTCTCGGATTCTGAACATTTTCTACAATCTTTTTAACAGCAATGACCTGAATCTCGCCTGTCTTAGGGTCAATGCTAACATTTATATTTTCACAGATGGAGCCAAATTTCTTTTTTGCAGCAACCAACAGGGCGGATTCAAGGGCATTTACAACAACGCTGCCATCTATACCCTTCTCCCTGCAAAGCTGTTCAATAACTGTTATTAACTGATGGTTCATTATTTATGTCCTCCAAGAAAGCGTCAAAATAAAAAGCCGTCACAGGCTGTTGAAAAAACCATCAACAGCCTTGATTACACCGATTATAAGAACGATTACACAGATAATTTCATAGGTCTTAATCTGAGTAATCTTGGCTTTTATCTGTGTAATCAGAGATTGTTGAGTTTTTCAACAAGCTCGTCAAAACTCAACCTTAAGTCTTGCCTTTGCAATATTAGATAATGGAATCTCCATCTTACCATGCTTCTCTTCTTCTATTCTCACAATGCCATTGTCTATATCTAAAATCCTTCCAATAAATATCTTTTGATTATTTATGGGCCCGAATGTATTTATTCTTGCCAGCTTGCCTTTCTCACGCTGATAATCCTCTGTCTTTTTTAGCGGCCTGTCAAGGCCAGGAGACGACACCTCAAGGGTATATGAATGTGGTATTATATCCTCAACATCCAAAACCTGGCTGATGTGCTTACTTGCCTTTTCACAGTCATCAAGGGAAACACCGCCCTTCTTGTCAATAAAAACCCTGAGAAACCAATTCGGCCCGCTTCTTTTATATTCCAAGTCTACTAAGTCAATTTCAAAGGAAGACAGGATTGGAATAATTACATCTTTTACTGCCTCAGCGCTGTTCCTTTTTTCTACGATATCCATAAAAATTACCCAAAAAAAAATGGGCTTTAAAAGCCCACTTTTTTAGTAAGCAAGACTATATTTTTATAACATAATAATATTGAAAAAGCAAGAAAAAAAATAAACAGGATTGCTTCTCAGAACACATTATTTCCTTGAAAGACTTTAACAAGTGTGGTTTAATTTTAATAAGTTTCTACTTTAGAGGAAAACAATGAAAAAGCTGATAATAATCTCTTTGGCTGTTATTGTCCTGATAGGAATAATCCTTCTCTTTATCTTCTTTAAAAAGGGAGAAAAAGATAACCTTCTCCATACAACAGGGATTGTTGAAGGCACAGAGGTTAATCTTTCTGCAAAGACAGCAGGAAAGATTTCTGAATTATGCTGTAAAGAAGGAGATGTTGTTAAAGAAGGTAATGTAGTCGTCAAACTTGAAAGCGATGACATCACAGCATCTGTTAAACAGGCAAAGGCAGGAATTGAGCGGGCAAAGGCAGAGGTCAATGTTTCGGAGTCAGCAATAGAAAACTCAAAGGCAAATATTGAAAGCGCTGAGGCTGAAGTGAAGAATGCAGAGGCAGAGGTCGAGAGGGCAAAGGCGCAGATGGAGGAGGCAAAAAGGCAGATGGAAAGGGCATCAGCCCTTTATAAGGACGGCTTCATATCAAAGGAAGACCTTGATTTAAAGACAACAAACTATGATACCGCTGTATCTGGCCACGAGGCATCAAAGGCTAAACTAAGGGCATCAATTTCAAAGAAGGATGCAGCCGCAGCCCAGCTTAATACCTCTATTAGCCAGCTATATTCTTCAAAGGCAAGGCTCAAGGAGGCAGAAGCTGGTCTTTCATATCAAATGGCGAGGCTGAATGACACAATAATAAAGGCGCCTATCTCTGGCACAGTTGTATTCAAGGCTGCAGAGAAGGGAGAGATTGTCTCTCCAGGAATTACAATCCTTACAATTGTTGATTTGAGCAATCTATGGATAAGGGTGGACATGGAAGAAACGTTAATAGGACATGTTGAACTTGGAACAGAGGCATTTATAAAAGTAGAAGGCATCAAGGATAGAGCCTTTAAAGGAAATGTCTCAGAGATAGGCAGATATGCTGAGTTTGCCACACAGAGGGATGTCACCCGCGGAAGGCAGGATATAAAGACATTCAGGGTAAAGATAAGATTAGAGGACAATACTAACATGCTTAAGCCCGGCATGACAGTGAATGTTGAAATGCCAATAAAGAGATAAAAAGGATGCAAAAGGCAAATGCCATAGAAGTCAATAATATAACCAAAAAGTTTGGTTCTGTTACTGCAGTATACAGCGTAAGCTTTAATGTGTCTGAGGGTGAGTTTTTTGGATTTCTTGGCCCGAATGGCGCAGGCAAGACCACCCTTATCAGAATGCTTACAACCTTGCTTAAGCCCACAAGCGGCAGCGCAATAGTGGCATGTTGTGATGTAGCAAGGCAGCCTGATGCAGTAAGAAGGGAGATAGGCGTTGTGCCTCAGGCAATGACAAGCGACCTTGACCTAACTGGTTATGAAAATATGGATATTTATGGACGGTTCTATGGAATTCCTATGAAGGAAAGGAAAGAGCGGATTAGCTATCTCTTAGAAATGGTTGGGCTTACAAACAGGGCAAATGACCTTGTTGCAACATATTCCGGAGGAATGAGGCGGAGGCTTGAGATTGCGAGGGTTCTGGTGCATAGACCAAGGATGCTATTTTTGGATGAGCCTACAATAGGCCTTGACCCCCAGAGCAGGCATGTGGTCTGGGACTTCCTGATGAAACTGAGGGATGGGGATTCAATCACTATTTTTCTTACAACCCATTACATGGAAGAGGCAGAGGCGCTATGCGAAAGGGTAGCCATCATAGATTCAGGAAGGATAATAGCAATTGGAAGCCCCAATGAGCTCAAATCACAGATTCCAGGGAAAGATATTATAACCCTTGCCATTGGCAATCTATCAGAGAATATTATTAATGCCATAAAGGGCTTGCCCTTTGTGCATAAGATTAGTATTGAGAATAACAATATTAGGGTTTATGTTGACAGCGGCGCTCATAACCTTCCTGCTCTGATAGATGCAGTAAGATCAGCAGGAGGAAATGTTACATCTGCAACGATACATGAGCAGTCCCTTGAGGATGTTTTTATACATTACACTGGAAAGACTATCAGGGAGGAAGAGGCAAAGAAGGTGAGCTTCTTAACTGGCGCTGGTGTTCCTTTAAAATGGGGCAGGTAAAAGGAGGCTGAAAATATGGGAAGGCTGCTATCTGTAATTGAAAGGGATCTTAGAAAATTTCAGAGAAACCCTGTTGTAGCAGCAATGAGCGTCCTCATGCCAATCCTCTATCTTGTAATCCTTGGGAATTCATTTCAGGGCAAATTAAAGGACCTCCCAATTGTTGTTATAGACCATGATTCAGGCCCCTATTCAAGACGTGTAATAGAAAATCTAAGGGCAATTGAATCTGGCCAGAAAATCTTTTCTATTGTATACCTCAAAGACCAGAAGATGGCTTTGGACGGCGTTAGAAACGGCTTATACAAGGCTGCCGTTATTATACCTCACGATTTCAGCAAAAGGGTATCCATAAAAAAGGTCCCGGAGATCGGCCTTTTTGTTGACAATACTGACGGCATATCTTCAGAGGCTATAAGAAATTCAATTGAAGGGGCTATAAGATCCCTCAGGCAGGAGCATGTATCAATCCGTGAAAAGCAGGATGAGATATATTTGAGGGGCATTGACCTTTACGCAAAGGTTGACTACTTTCAATCGCTTGTGCCAGGTGTTGTAATAATGGCAATATTCCTCGGAACCTTAACAACAGGGGTCTTTAATCTTGTCATGGATAGATTCCTTGGCATAGATGAAAGCTACCTGCTCACGCCTTTATCAAAATCCCATATAGTGGGTGGTCTTATAATAAGCGGCCTTTCTATAACAACAATTATTGCCGCACTGGTGCTTACTGTCAGCATGTTAATAACAGGAATCCCCCTTTCAAAAGGCTTTGAGCAGTGCGCTGCCATATTTTTAGTGGTAACACTTACAACACTTTCACTTTTAAGCCTGATGTTTGTTATCCTCGGAAGGGTAAACCATCCGAGGATTGTCGGAATATTAAGCGGGTTTCTTAATGTTATACTCTTCTTTCCAAGCGGCGCTGTCTATCCCATAGCAAGCTTTCCTGACTGGCTGAAGGCATTTGCAAAGGTAAACCCAGAGGCGTATGCTGTTGATGCATTGAAGGCCATCCTTTTTAAAGGCGCTAACATTCTGACAATTTTGGAAGATATAGCCTTCCTCTTCATCTTTACCTTTGCAATGACAACAATAGCAATAATTACATTTAAAAGGACTCTTTAGGCTCACAGCCTTATCGCAAAAAATAAAAGGCCCCGGTTTTTAAAACTCGGGGCCGATTCAAAATCCTTTTTAAAAAATTAGCAGGACTCTTTGCACTTGCATGTGCCTGCTGTTCTCTTTGTTACCTTTTTTATAATCATTGCAATCACCTCCTTTAATCAATACAAAAAATATAGAATCGGGGAAACGGTGAAACGGGGAGTGGGTGAAATAACAAAAGTAAAAAGCTCCGCTTCACCGATTCTCCGCTTCTCCGTTTCCTTTTGTTACGAAGCCGTTAACTCAACACCCCTTGCATAACATTGCACAGGGTCAGGCGCATAAAGATTTTTATATATCTCTGCCCTGTACCTGCATCCGCCCTTGCACTCATTTATATATTCGCAGTCACAGTTAAGCTCTGTTAATTTAATATGCTGCATTCTCTCCCAGCATGTTCGTAAACCCTCTCCAACATCACCCAGCGGAGCCTCTGGATAAAATCCGCATCTGATGACCTTGCCAGAGGGCGTAACTGCACAGAGATGAGAACCGCAGACAAAACTATTTACTGAACCGTGAGAGCCGCCTCCAAAACCATAGTGCATATATTGTGCTGCCTCGGAATAAGGAAGAACAAAATTGCTGTTTCCTTTAAGATAACCTGCCTCACACGGCACATCAACATTCCATTCAACAATACCTGTATCCTTTATTAACTTATTTAAGCCCTCAAACTCCACTGTATTCTTAGCATGTATCATTGTGGCAACAGAGACATCTATTCCTGCTGATTTCAATGACTCTATACCAGTAATCGCCTTCTTAAAGCTCCCCTTACCCCTGATTGCATCATGGCCATTCTCCATGCCGTCAATACTCACCTGAACCTCGTGGACATTCAGTCTCTCTGCAATCTCCTTTATTATTAATGTTCCGTTTGAAAGAAGAATATTCCTGAAGCCGTATTCAGGCAGCCTGTCATTTATTTCCCAAAATCTTTTATGTAAAATCGGCTCGCCGCCAGTGATTAAAAGCCTCAAGCCCTGAATTGCCTCAAATTCATTAAATATGTTTACTATTGTCTCATAATCTAAGTCTATTTTTCCTGCCTCTCCAAGATAGCAGTGCTTGCAGATGATATTGCATTTGTTTGTAATCTGAAGCTCTAAATAACGGAGCGACGGTTCAGGTGATTTATTAGTAAAGATTTTTCTTGCTTTTGGTTCTTCAAGCTCTTCCAGTATGTTTTCAGAAAGACAGTAAGAAAGAAAGTCCGCCTCGCCTTTTGATTCAAGATTGGGTGTAATGCCATTGCACTTCATCAAGAAGCCGATTGCCTTATCATTAACCTCATAGAGCTCATCCTTTTTTATATTGTAAACATAAGGTGACTCTAATAGCTTTAAAAGGCAGTCATCTTTTAATCTGAGATAGGACATGATTTTTATCCCTGAAAAAATTTACGGTAATTAAAACGGTTTGAACAAAAATATGTGAAGCCCGTTTGATCAGATATTGTTGTGTTTTTCAACAAGCTCCTAATTAATAATTATTACTATTTACTTTACAATAAAAAGAAGGAGTGTGTCAAATAATTTTTATACTTTTTTCTTATAGTCCTCAATCGCTGCCTGCAGCGCCTCTTCTGCAAGCACAGAGCAGTGGAGCTTGTTTGCAGGAAGGCCGTCCAAAGCCTCTGCAACTGTTTTATTGGATATCTTTAATGCCTCATCAAGCGTCTTTCCCTTAACAAGCTCTGTTACCATAGAGGATGTTGCAATAGCAGCGCCGCATCCAAAGGTCTGAAACTTTGCATCAACAATCACGCCGCCCTTAACCTTTATATAAAGCTCCATTATGTCGCCGCACACAGGATTGCCAACCCTTCCTGTGCCGTCAGGGCTCTCCATCTCACCCACATTCCGCGGGTGCCTGAAATGCTCCATTACCTTTTCGCTATACATTTTTTCCCTTCCTCAAAAACTCTTTATATAGCGGGGAAAACGCCCTGAGCTCATCCACTGCCGTTGGCAGGACATCTAAGACACAATCAATATCCTCATCTGTTGTATCCCTGCCGAGTGATAGTCTTAATGAACCATGTGCAATTTCATGAGGCAGGCCTATTGCCATGAGGACATGGGACGGCTCAAGCGATGCAGACGAGCATGCAGAGCCAGTTGATGCGCAGATGCCAAGGTCATCAAGCTTTAATATAAGCGATTCACCTTCAATAAACTGTATTGCACAATTTAGTGTATTAGGCAGCCTTTCTGTCGGATGGCCATTGAATATTATATGCTCTATTTTTTTTGATAATCCTTCCTGAAGCCTGTCCCTCAATTTTGTCAGTCTTTCATTTTCTTTGTCTGTCTCAGCAACAGCAAGCTCCATAGCCCTGCCAAAACCAGCGATGCCCGGAACATTCTCTGTGCCTGCGCGCAGATGATGCTCCTGCTCGCCGCCGTATAAAATCGGTTTTATCCTTGTCCCCTTTTTAACATAAAGACAGCCAATACCTTTTAGTCCATAGAGCTTGTGGGATGAGATAGAAATCATATCAAGGTTCATCTCTTTAACATCCACCCTTATTTTTCCAATGCTCTGCACAGTGTCAGAATGAAAATATATTTTATGTCTCTTGGCAATCCTTCCGATTTCTGCAATCGGCTCTACGGTTCCAATCTCATTATTTGCGTGCATGACTGAGATTAAAATCGTCTCTTTTTTTATTGTTCTTTCAAGCTGTTCAAGATTGATAACACCATATTTATCAACATCAAGGTATGTTATCTCAAAACCATCCTTTTCAAGCGCCTTGCAGGAGTTGATAACTGCGTGATGTTCTATCTTGCTTGTTATAATATGTTTTCCCCTATCCTTATTTGCCTTTGCAATGCCAAAGATGGCAAGATTGTCTGCCTCTGTGCCGCCGCTTGTGAACACAATCTCATCTTTAGAGGCGTCTATCATCTTTGCGATCTTCTCCCTTGATTCATCCATAAGCCTCTTTGCCTTTTTGCCAAAGGAGTAGATTGTTGATGGATTGCCAAAGCACTCTTTAAGGCAGAAGTTCATAATATCCACTACCTCTGGATGAACCTGTGTTGTTGCATTGTTGTCTAAGTAGATTAATTTCTTCACAACTTATACCCTATCTTTCTCAAAAACTCCTTCCTCTGCTTTTTGTCCTCCGGGCCTTCCACACCCTTTGGTGAAAAGCCGTCAATAACACCCATAATGCCATTACCCTGCTCTGATGATGCAACAATTACCTCAAGTGGATTTGCTGTAGCGCAGTAAATTCTGCATACCTCTGAACAGTTCTTTATGGGGTTAAGTATATTTACTGGAAAGGCATTTTTAATTAATATGCAGAATACATGACCAGCGCCTATTGCCTGAAGATTTCTGACAGATGTATTTATGAGCTCGTTATCATTTCCCTCTGTCCTGATTAGGCATGGGCCTGATGCCTCTGTAAAACCAATGCCGAATTTAGCCTGTGGGACAGTGGTTGCTATTATCTCGTATAAATCTTCTGCTGTTTTTATAAAATGCGTCTGGCCGAGGATTATATTGCAGCCTTCAGGTATGTCAATCTTTACTGTTTTAATCTCCATAACCCCCTCCTATCATTATTTTACCCGCCTATTTCTTCTAAAACATCTTCAATTATTGCCAGCGCCCTATTTGCATCAGCCTTTGTTATTATCAATGGCGGTGCAAAACGGATTGAGTTAGAGCCGCAGCCAAGCAAAAGCAGCCCTCTTTCAAATGCCTTTTTAACAAAAAAATCCCTCTCCTTAATTGCCATTGTCTTTGTCTCCCTGTCTTTCACAAGTTCAACGCCTATCATCAAGCCTTTGCCCCGAACATCGCCGATAATCTCATATCTCCTCTGCATCTTTTTCAATTCAGAAATCAGATAATCGCCGACAATACGGGCATTGTTCATCAGGCTCTTTTCCACCAAATCAAGCGTTGCGAGCGCTGCTGCGCAGGCAACAGGATTTCCGCCAAAGGTGCTTGCATGTGAGCCCGGAACCCAGTCCATTATATCTGAATAGGCAATCATTGCAGAAATAGGCATACCTGATGCAATCCCCTTTGCAAGGCATATAATATCAGGCACAATATCAAAATGCTCCATTGCAAACATCTTGCCTGTTCTGCCAATTCCTGTCTGAACCTCATCTGCAACATAAAGTATGCCGTAAGATTGCGCTATTCTGAAAAGTCTTGTATGAAACTCTGGCGGAGGGACAATATATCCTCCCTCGCCCTGAATCGGTTCAACAAATATGGCTGCTACCTCTTCTGCAGGTATGCTTCTTCTGAATATGACCTCCTCAATCCAGCTTACGCACTCAATATCACATTCGCCATAAATTAGATTGTAAGGACATCTGAAGCAGTAGGCATAAGGAACATGGATAACACCTGGAACCAATGGCGAATAGTATTTGCGCTGAATAGACTTGCTTGCAGTCAGAGACAGCGCCCCCATTGTCCTGCCGTGAAATGCGCCATAGAAGGCGATCACCATCTGCCTCTTTGAATGGAATCTTGCAAGCTTGAATGCAGCCTCTATTGCCTCTGCGCCTGAATTGCCGAAAAAGACCTTTCTCGGTTTATTTCCTTTGGTCAGATTGACAAGCCTCTCTGCAAGCTCTGCCTGAACAGGATAGTAAAAGTCTGTGCCTGACATGTGTATCAGTTTTTTTGCCTGTTCTGTTATTGCCTTTACTATCTTTGGGTGGCAGTGGCCTGTAGAGCAGACAGCAATGCCAGATGTAAAGTCAAGAAACCTGTTTCCATCAGGGTCTTCTATAACTGCGCCTTTTCCCTTTAAAGCAACAAGGGGATAGCCACGCGTATAGGAAGGAGAGACATATTTCTTATCCTTTTCAATTATCGCCTTCGCCTTAGGGCCTGGGAGTTTTTTGTTTTCTTTTTTTGGCATAATTTTCAATCCTTTGACTTTTTCTATGTCATTCCCACGAAAGTGGGAATCCAGAAACAATGAAGGACTGGATTCCTGCCTCCGCAGGAATGACAATATAAGTGAAGTTATTTATAAGTTACTATTAGAAGTTACTACTAACATCCCTATCTCCACTGCCTTCATATTAACAGAAACATATTCCTCAGGCACACTTTCTTTAATTGCCCTTTTAAGTGAGTCTGCTGAAACAATTCCTGTCCCTTTAATAACAAATGACAACATGATTATACCCGCCAGCAAGGGATTATTCAACTCCTTTGTAGAAAGCCCTGATGCAGGGATGGCAAAGGTATTATTATCTGGCATAGCAACCTTAACCTTCTCTGGGTCATAGAATAATTTACCAGACTCTTTTAAATCCCTGTGATAAAGCTCGTATGCCTTTTGCGCCATTACAATCAGCATATCTGCTTTTTCAATATACGGGTAGTCAATATCTGAATCTGAAAATATAACATCTGTCCGGCTTGGTGTGCCTCTGGACTCAGGCCCGTATGTAGATGCCTGGCTGACATTTTTGCCGTCATACATGCCAGCTAAGGCAAGTATAGCGCCAGTTTGGATGATGCCTTGTCCGCCAATTCCAGCTATTCTGATTTCTATTGTTTCTTTACCCAACAAACTCGCCAATTGGTATTACTCCTTCTGCTACTTTCTCGCCCTTTTTAATCTTCTTGCACCTCTTTTTCAAATCATCAAACATTTCAACAGGCCTCTTCATTTTATTCATTCTGCCAAAATATGTCGGGCAAGGTGAAAGCACATCAATAAAAGAGAAGCCTTCGTGATTTAAGGCATTTATTATGGATTTAATCAATGGCTTTAAAGGAGCAACAGGATATCTTGCAGCATAGGTTGCGCCTGCGCCAATAACCAACCTGCATAAATCAAATGGCCTCTCTATATTGCCAGCAGGCGTAGTCTTGCTTATTGCTTTAACAGGTGTTGTGGATGATGCCTGCCCCCCTGTCATGCCATAGATGCTGTTATTTGCACATATAACAGTTATAGGCATATCCCTTCTTGCAGCATGGATAAGGTGGTTGCCGCCAATGGAAGCCAAATCGCCGTCGCCAGATATTACAACAACCTTTAATCTTGGATTTGCAAGTTTGACGCCTGTTGCAAAGGCTATCGGCCTGCCGTGTGTTGTATGAAGCGTATCTGCATTAAAATGCGGGCTCGGTATCCAGCCTGCACAGCCGATACCTGAAACAAAGACCATTTTATCAATATCAAGCCCAGCCTCATAAATAGCATGGAGTATTGCAGTCATTAATATCCCATGCCCGCACCCAGGACAGAAAGGCGTTGGCATTGCAGAAAGGCGAAGGTATTTTTGAAGTCCTTTTGGCATAAAGCCCCTTTAAGATTTTATCTAATTCTATCCAACACCTTTTCATTTGTCAATAAAAGCAGAATCAATCTCATTTATTACATAACCCTACAAAACTGAAGAATTATCTACAAAAATGTATGCACCGATGCAGAAGAGTTTTTTTATGCCTTACAAAAATGGATATTTTTTAAATTTAAAAATGACCTTATATATTAGACGATTATACTCTTTAAATAACAATATTGTAGGATTTTTCATTTTTGGCATACTTTTTGTAATATAAATAAACAGGATCTTTAAATCCAACAATAAAAAATGGAGGGAGCGAAGATGATTGATTCAAGTAATGTCTTAAATTTAATGAAGGTCGTTTATGTTATTTATGTAGCAATTGTAATCTCTATGGTCGGTATCTATACCTTTGGGCTTACCAGAGAGACCAAGATTGTGCCAAAAATCAAGATACCGTTTTATGGATGGATTGGCCTCTTAGTCTTCGTAGGCGTAGGAATCCATATAATGACATACAACATGATACCATGGGTAAAATGGGATTTGAACCGCGATAAGATTAAGGTTGACAAGGAATTCAATATCTCAATTGCTGATTACAAATTTACCCTGCCTGAAAAAACCCTTGTTATAGAAGAGGGGCAGACTGTCAGCTTTAACCTTAAGTCCAAGGATTATACATATGGATTTGGGCTTTTTAGGGAAAATGGTTCAATAGTCTTCCAGATGCAGGTGGTTCCGGGAAGCACAAATAATCTTGTCTGGAAGTTTGATAAACCGGGTAAGTACTCTATCCGCTCCACAGAATATTCAGGGCCAAGAGGCGGAAACCTCCTGGTTAAAAATGCAGTGGCTGTTGCGTCAGGACCGGCATTGGCTCAATTGATTTTAGAAAATAAGATGCAAAATAAAACTAATTAATTGGAGGAAATATGTTACAAGTATCAAATTTAACACCTTTACAACGGGTAGCCCTTCGCTTTGCAGTTATCTCCCTGATTTTTTACGGAGTAACCATCTTAGAAGGTATGCTAATGCGGGCTCATCAAATCAACTATGATTTAATGGACCCTGACCACTACTTTGCCATTATGGGTGCGCACCCAATGGTGGGCATCTTTGGAAGCAGTTTTATGCTGGTATTTGGCGCATTTTATTTTCTTGTGCCAACTTTAACTAATAAAACAATCTACAGCCAGAGACTTGCAGAACTGACATGGATATTGATGGCAGCCGGAACAGCCATTGTGTGGCTGAGCGGGTTTCTTTTCCGCTACGCAGCGCTCTATACAAATTACTGGCCGCTCCCTGTTTCCAAGGAATTTTCACCCTATGCGCTTGGAAGCTTTGCCATCGGCAATATCCTGATCATGTCTGGAGTGTTCATATTTTGTTATAACCTCTTTGGCACAATCTTTCATAAACGGGATGAAAAAGAGCCGCTGGGCCCTATGCTGATGTCTGCACTTGGCATTGACGGCTTTATTAATATCTACCGCAAATTGACAAAGAAAGGTGTAGAAAAGGAACCTATTATGCCTCTGCCCATTGTAGCCATTTTCAGAGGCAGTCTTGATACTATTCTTGACGCCCTTGTACTTGGCGGAATATCAGTAATCTTTTTATACCATGCTGCCTACTCTTTTATGGGTATGCCTTTATCAGCAGAGTGGTTTGATGCGCTAATATATAAAAATATCTACTGGTGGGGGCTTGACCTTATTGCAGACGGGCTTGTACTGATTTATGTTGCAGGCACATGGTATCTGCTTGCAACCATCATCTCAGGCAAACCGCTTTATATGCAGAATATTGCAAGGGCAGCATTGCTTGTTGAACTTGTTGTCTCATGGAATGTCTGGGGACATCATCTTCTCTCAGATCAGGGGCAGCCTAATCTCATGAAGATCGTCTCAGGTGAAATGGTAACAGCATTTGAGCTTGTTACAATGGGCATTGCTGTTTTTATTACACTGAAAACTTTATGGCAGGCAAGGCCATTAAAGATGACTCCTCAGTTAAAATTCCTGCTCGGAGGAATATTAGGATTCTCTCTCGGCGTTCCAGCAGGCATTATACAGGCAGATCTGGGTATGAACAGAATCCTGCATAACACCCAGTGGGTAATCGGCGCACACGCACATATGCAGTTGCTTGTCGGACTCGGCATGACATTATACGCAGCACTTTATACACTTTTCCCAATGCTGACTAATGATGTAAAACTAAAGAGCAATGCTTTAACAAACTTCCATTTCTGGGCGCACCTGATAGGTGGAATCGGCATGGCAATGGTAATGGGCTTTGCAGGAATGGACGGCATGTTAAGGAGAACAATATATCCAGGGGATGCAACCTATAAGACAGAAATGATTGTGGCTGCATTCTTTGGAAGCCTGATGATTTTGGCTTACTTGGCAATGATGTATAATATAATTAATTCCATTGGCATCAGGGGGCTTATTGAAATCTTCGTCAAACTTCCAGCGCCAAAAACAAAAACAGAACCAGCAATTCAGACATAGTCAATCTTCAAATATTGATACAAACAGGAGGCAGCCCGCTGTCCCCCTGTTTGTATCATCCAAAATAATCGCCCTTGCAGTTGCTATATGTCTATAGCAGATCCTTTTAAACCAAAAAAATCTATTCCCCCTTGCAATTGCACTGTTTTCTTAAATATTTAACCATGTCTTTTATTTCTTCGTCTGTAAAGATGGTGTTCCACGCAGGCATCAAGGTGGATTTGCTTACAGCAGCGCCTCCCTGGCTGATTGCATAATACATATCAGAATCCTTTAATTTTGCCATCTCCAAATTTGTATGATCTCTCGGCGTTGTTGCCATATCAGCCTTGTTTATGCCGTTTCCATTGCCTTTAAGCCCGTGGCACTGCGTACAATAAAGTTTGTAGTTATCCTCTGCTGGTTCAGCAAAGGAGATTGAAATTTGCCCTTTAAAGCCAATAACTGTTATGAGTAAAATTAACATGATAATTTTCTTACTCATTGTCGCCTCCCAGTTTTTCCATGGACATCACAAAATTTGTCAAAAGAAGCAGAGTTGCGTCTGGAACATCATTCTTAGGCATCCAGACCTTTGGGTCCCAATAGTGCGGGTCTTTAATATAACTTAATACCCAATCGCCATTCAGCCTCGCACCTGCATTGTAGAGCACAGGGCCGCTTAAGCCTCCTTTTGCATTGCCTCCTATTGATACCTGATGGCAGGCATTACAAGCGCCTGATTTAAAAAATATCAGCTTTGCCCTTGTCTTTGAAAATTCTGATTTGGCCTTATAAATGCCTGTTTTCATGTTCGGGTCTTTAAGAGTCATAAGATATTTTGCTGCTGCTTCTGCATCTTTCTTTGAAAGTTTTGAGGCGCAGAGCGGCGGATTCTGAATCTCGTCTATCTCTTTGCCCGGCTTCACATTATTTACATATACCGTCCCGGCAGGCCTGAGCCTGTACGGTTTTTGCAAAAATTCATCAAGAAATTTCTCCTGAAATTTGCTTCCAGAATAAAAAAGATCAGGCGCCTTTTTATTTAAAATATCGTCAATGCTCTTTGCAGGCGGTCCGCTCATATTATGACATGCTCCGCATTTATTTTGCTCAACAACTTCCTTTCCATCAGCAGCCTTTGCAATATCTACTGAGATAACCAATAAGAGAGCAATAAATGATAAGAAAAAAATTTTCATAATTCTCATCTAATCCTCCTGTTGTAAAAGACGAGTAAATTATCGTGGAAGAAGGTTCTTGCCTTTACCAAGCTCAGGGTCAGCATCATTTGTATTCATAAGAACTGTAATTGCACCCCTGTGCGCAGCTATCATTGTATGGTCAACAATAGCATTATTTGTTTCACGATCAGAAGGAGATACAATGTCAAGGGTTGATGCCTCTGAGACAGCTACATTATATGTGGCCATCCCATAGAGCACATTCTTTGGATTCCCATTGAGATACACCCTCTCCCAGACGCCTGCAATGGCATGCAATGCAACAGGCATATTAACATTTGCATTTACAAAATAGATGCGCACAAGCTCACCCGGCTTTGCCTGAAGGGTAAGAGTTGCATTTGGATCGTGCACAGGATCATAGTGAAATATCTTTCCATTAATCAGAGAGCCTGTCCATCCCCTGTTTTCCATTATTGCCATGTGGTCATCGGCATTTGGAAAATACTGGGACTGAACCAGAACATACTCTCTATCAGGTTTAGGATATGCTTTGCTGTAACCGCCTTTTGGATCAACGATTATTAGGCCAAACATGCCTCTTGCAATATGCTGCGGCATTGGGTCTGCTCCGCAATGATACATAAAGACACCAGGATATTTTGCATAAAATTTATATTGCTTTGTCTCTCCAGGCTTTACAGGACTAAATTCTTTAAGGACATCAACTACTGCAGCATGAAAGTCCATTGAATGTGAATTTTTGTTCTCTTTATCATTAATAAGCGTAAACTCAACTGTATCACCCTCTTTTACCCTTACCACCGGCCCCGGAATCGTGCCATCAAATGTCCAACCATCATATTTTGCGCCCTTATTATCAATAACAACTTTGTTCTCCATTGCACGCATAGCAACCTTAACAGTCTCAGCAAATACTGGCTGATTTAGAACTAACAACCCAAAAATAAGATTTACAATAATTACAAATTTCATCTGCTTTCTCTCCTTCTTAAATTTAATTTTTGTTACTATAAAAAATCTTAAACCTTTAACTCCTTTCTATAATCTATATAAAAGTATATCTATCGAACGATATTAGCAATAATCATGCCAAGCATTCAGCCCTCATCTAACTTATTGAAATTGAAAGCAAAAACAAAAAAGATTGAAAAGAAGTGAGATTAATAATCAATTCATATTTGAAACATTCGCAATCTTTTATTGAAAATTTAATATAAAAATCAAATAGTTGGCAGATACTTTTACAATTGAACTATGTTGCATATTTGAAAGAAATGTATTTTCATCATGCTAAATATGGCAATACTATATGATGTTCATACAATAATAGCTGTTTTTGAACGCTGAAATATTTTCTTCAGAGGCCAGAAAAAAACCTGTAAAGATTTTACGGGAATTAGACATGGATAAATCTTTAAGCCAATTGAATGGAGTAAGACCAAGTGATTCGCAAAGATATATTGCACTGCCCTTTGCGCAGATGCGGTTTGCTGTTGATGAAAATAAGTGAATAATTATAATTTAAGCTCTTCCACAATCTCTGTCGGCGTTATCACCTCGCCATTTACTTTTGAAAATCTTATCACCTCACACTCTGCAACCCTTTCTACTTCTCTCACAATCTGGCCTAAGTTCATCTCTGGCACAATTAGCTTCTTAACCCTTGCAGATAACTCGCCAACAACTTTTTCAGGAAATGGCCAGATGGTCTTAAATCGCAACAAACCTGCCTTAACCCCCTTCTCCCTCAAAATCTTCACTGCCCCCAAAGAAGCCCTTGCTGTAATGCCATAGGCAATAATACAAATCTCTGCATCATCTATAAGATGGCCTTCTGTTTTTATTATCTTATCCTGATTTAATAAAATCTTATCCGAGAACCTTTTAACAAGCCTCATTTGAACAGCAGGGTCTGCTGTCTTTCTAAAACCCCATTCATTATGCGATGAACCTGTAACAAGTAATTTTTCTCCTTCACCAAAGGAAGGCATTGGCGGAACAAGATCACCTCCATCCTGCCCAAATGGAGGCTTGCCTTTTGCCTTTTTTCTATTAATTATATCAATATCATCTTTTATAATACACTTCTCACGAAGATGCCCAACTGCCTCGTCGCAGAGAATAAATACAGGCACACGATAGGCCTCAGCAAGATTAAAAGCCTCAATAGTCAAATCATACATCTCCTGAACAGAGCATGGCGATAAGGCAATTATCTGATAATCTCCTGATGCGCCCCACCTAACCTGCATCACATCTCCCTGAGCCGGTTTTGTTGCCTGGCCTGTACTTGGCCCAGCGCGCTGGACATCAACAATTACACATGGTGTTTCTGTCATTATTGCATAGCCGATGTTTTCAAGCATAAGCGATAAACCAGAGCCTGATGTTGCTGTCATTGCCTTTGCGCCTGCCCATGATGCGCCTATTACTGCTGAGATAGATGCAATCTCATCCTCCATCTGAATAAATTTGCCATTACATTCAAGAAAGCGGTTTGCAATCCTCTCCATTATCTCGCTTGAAGGAGAAATCGGATAGCCTGCGTAGAACCTGCATCCTGCACGAATAGCGCCTTCTGCACACGCCTCATTGCCTTGAAGGAGGTAGGAACCTGATGAAAGGATGCCTGTTGATTGAATATTTGGCATAAAGTTATCTTACCTCACCCTCCCCTTAATCCCCTCCCATCAAGGGAGGGGAATAAATAATATTCCCTCTCCCCTTGTGGGAGAGGGTTAGGGTGAGGGGTAATTTAAAACATCAACTTATCGTCCCAAGCTCTAACTTCTCTAACCACTTCTGTTTTAAAACTGTCTTTATGCTAATATGCTCTGGCATAGAAAGCACAGGGTCTTTTTTAATCAACTCAAACGCCTCTCTCCTTGCTGCCTCTAATATCTTTACATCCCGCAGGATATTTGCATTCTTGAGCTCTGGCAGGCCTGACTGCCTTGTGCCAAAAAATTCACCGGGGCCCCTGATATTCAGGTCTTCCTCAGCGATATCAAATCCATTATTTGTCTTTATCATTATATCAAGCCTTCTCTTTGCATCATCAGACAACGGATACTCTGCCATTAATAAGCAGTAGGACGGATATTGCCCTCTTCCAACCCTTCCACGCAACTGATGCAACTGCGCAAGACCGAATCTTTCTGCATGCTCTATCACCATTACAGAGGCATTTGGCACATCAATTCCAACCTCAATTACAGTTGTAGAGACAAGGATATTTATGCGGCCATCTTTAAAATCCCTCATCACAGCCTCTTTCTCCTCTGTCTTCATCCTGCCGTGAAGAAGGCCGAGATTATATTCTGGAAAGATATCTTTTTTGAGATGCTCTGCCATCTCTGTTGCAGCCTTTAAATCAACCTTTTCAGATTCTTCAATTAAAGGATATATCACATAACACTGCCTGCCTTGAAGAATTTCCTTTTTCACAAGTTTAAATGCCTCTGAGCGGTGAGATTTATAAAATTTCGTTGTCTTAATAGGCGTCCTGCCCGGAGGAAGTTCATCAATAACTGAGATATCCAAATCGCCATAAACACTCATGGCAAGGGTCCTCGGTATCGGTGTTGCAGTCATAATCAAAATATCAGGGTTGTATCCTTTCTTTTTTATAGCACCTCTCTGCATTACGCCGAACTTGTGCTGTTCATCAACTACTGCCAAACCGAGCCTTTTGAATTTTATATCATCCTGAATAAGGGCATGCGTGCCAATAACAATATTTGCGTCGCCATCCTCAACTGCCTTTATGTCTTCTTTGGCTTTCCTGCTGCTGGTTAATAATACAACCTTTAAACAAAGCTTATTAATCAGACCCTTGATATTCATATAGTGCTGCTCTGCAAGTATCTCTGTTGGCGCCATAATTGCTGTTTGAAAATCATTTTCTATTGCCATAAGCATTACAGATAAAGCAACCACAGTCTTACCGCATCCAACATCACCTTGAATAATCCTATTCATCGGATGATGGCTTGTAAGGTCTCCCTTTATCTCATTAATTACACGAACCTGTGCTGAGGTGAGTTTAAATGGAAGGCTGTCAATCAGTTGTTTTGTAAGTTCACCATTTATTTTAAGCGCATCCCTCTTCTCCTTTTCCATGTCCCTTTTTCTTAATGCAAGGCCAAGCTCAAGGAAAAAAAATTCATCAAATGCAAGCCTCCTGTGCATCTCGCTCCTGCCGCTATTTAATAAGGCTGTATCCTTCTCTGCTTCTGGAAAATGGATTTCAGAAAGGGCTGCTGAAAGAGGCATAAGTTTGTTCTGTTCTAAGATGTCTGATGGGAGATAGTCATTAATCTGGGATTGATGGGTATCAAGGATGGTTTTCATTATAACCCTGATTTGCCTTGATGTAATGCCGCTTGTCTCAGGATATATCGGCACAATGCGGCCTGTGTGCAAAAGCATATCTGCCTCATCATCTATTATCTCATATTCAGGGACATCCATCTCTGCGCCATAGCCATAGTAATTGTTTATCTTGACCTTGCCATTCAATATCACCTTCTGGCCGACTTTAAAGACATTTTTCATATACGGCTGATTAAACCACTTTGCTGTGATAATGCCTGTCCCATCGCCAACAACAAGTTCAAATATCTTCATCCTTTTTCTCGTTGTAACATTTATTCCAGCAGCCTTTACAATGCAGCTTATGGTCTCTATTTCTCCGTATTTTATTTGTGAGATTTTTTTAAAATTCCCCCTGTCTTCATATCTTCTCGGCAGGTGTGTAAGCGCATCCTCTACTGTGTTGATAGCAAGTTTTTTAAAAAGCTCTGCCCTCTTCGGCCCAACACCCTTTACATACTGGATGGAGTCGGTAAGCTGGGGAGTGAGATTCTTTTTTGGAGCCTCTAATGTTGTTTTCATCTTATCCAGATTTTTCTCTTGCCAAAGTTTTTTTAATATGATAGCATTACAGCCTATTTTAGGCAATAATATTTAGGAGGTTTAAAAAAATGGCAAGGGTTTGTGATGTATGCGGCAAGGGCAAGATGATGGGAAATAATGTCAGCCACGCAAATAACAGAAGCAAAAAGATCTTCTTTCCAAATGTCCAGACAGTGAGGGTTGTTATAAAAGGCGGGACGAAAAAGATGCGGGTCTGCACAAGGTGCCTGCGTTCAGGTATGGTAAAAAAGGCTTCGTAGGGGCGTATTGTTATACGCCCATTTTATGAAGGTATAGCTTGTGTGAAATGGTCTGCTCAGATTCTGGATTTCCAATAACCTGGTTCACGCTTAAGATGCATAACTGCAATTATTTCTATAAACTCATTTATATCACGATAAATAACACCGTATGGAAAATGCAATAAACGACATTTTCTTATAGTATCATCAATTTTTATATAAAGTTTGGGGTTTCTGATTATTCGGTTTATCGTATCAGTTAACGCTTTTATAAATCTCTTCCCAAGACCTTCTTGCCGTTCTTCATAAAATCTGGCTGATTCGTCTGCTTCCATGAGCGCTTCTGGATGAAAAAGGAAAGGTTTCATGAATACTTCCTTTGAAGTTGAGCAAGCCCTTCCTTTCCTGAAATTAATTCTACTTTACCTTCATCAATTTCTTGGCAGCGCCTTTTAATTTCTTTCATCCATTCCTCATTTATTGGAAAGTCTTCTTCAAAATCCAAGCTCTCAAGAAGCACCTCTGCAAGATAGGCTCGAGAATTTGCAGGAAGCGTTAATATACTTTCAGCAATATCTTTTATTTTCTTTGGCATTTGAAACACCTCGGAATTAGATTTTCTATAAATTAACCATTCTTTATAGCCTAAGCTATATTCATATCTATCTTAAAAGATAGCATAGTTTATACTGATATTCAATATAAATTTTTGGGGTTACAGCGGTGTGAAAGGAAACTTCTTTAAGTTCATACACCTTCCTTATACGCCACAATCTCCAGCTCAAATTTTGCGCCTTTTGGCAGACTGGATACCTCTACAGTTGGGCGGGCTGGAGGGTCAGTATCAAAGCGCCTTTCTTACTTATTAATTTTTATCATCAACCGCTTGCCAATATTATGTATATCCTTCTCCAAGAAGATCGCCCGAGAAAGCAGAAAGGCATTGGCATACATAGCCAGTCCCAGCCAACTGGCAATTGAGGCTCTAACATGTTCATAAGAAACCGCTCCTCGTGTAAAATCTACTTTTAAGCTTTCCAATCGTCTCCTGAAATTCACCACATTTCTCCGTCTTACTCGTTTATATCCATCAGGAAAGATTACATAGCCTAAAAAGTCAATTCCTTTTTCAATTGGCATAATCGTCAACCTCTTGGGATTTAATTCTAATTTGAGAGAATCCCCAAGATATGCCCGTATCTCATTTAGAACCTTCCAGAGCTCGCTTTTCTCACAGCCCAAAATCACAAAATCATCCATATACCTGATATAGCATTGTTGCCTCAACTGTTCCTTGATAAAATGATCCAGCTGGCTGAGATAAATATTGGCAAACAACTGGCTGGTAAGATTGCCGATGGGGATGCCTCTTTTGCCCTCCTCTTGATGGGTATTAATCAGTGTATCCAGTAATCTTATAAGTTTTCTATCCCCAATCTTTCTGCGGAGAAACGCTTTCAATACCTCGTGGTCCACGCTCGCAAAATAATGATGAATGTCGCATTTGAGGGTAAAGCCTTCACACTTGTGCCTCCTCACAAATGCATCATAGCGCAGGACAGCAGCCAATGTTCCTTTCCCTTTACGGCAGGCATAAGTATCATAAATCAGGGAAGGCTCAAAGATCGGCTCTATCACCTGATGGATTGCGTGGTGGACTACCCTGTCCCGAAACGGTGCAGCATGGATGAGCCTGGGCTTTGGATCACTGATCCGGAAAGACCGATACCCGCCCCAGCAGTAGCCCCCTGCCTCCAGTTCATATTTTATCTCCCACAGGCGCTCTTCCAAATGATACTCAAAGCGCTGCACATCAGACAGATTCCGCTTCCCCCTGCTGGCTTCAAGGAATGCCAGATAAAGATTCCTAAAATCGCTAACATCCTTAAACAGGTTCTTACAGGTCTTCATAGAATAGAGATTAAAACCCTTTCCCGGTTTTTGGCCTTGATTAAACCTACTCACCGGGCCAGGGTCTGTTGCTATTCGGCAAGACTGGAAGAGCTTCAGCCTGCCAGGAGAAGAGGCCTGTCGTGATAAAGGACGGGCCGAACCTCCGTAAAGATACGGCAGCAGCCTTACTCCCATTGTTAAGAGAATAATCACGATTGGGCGCAGCGAAACCCGATGTTGTTGTTCGAGTTAGACGGCGCGTTGTTCGCATTCAGGGCAAATACCCCGGCATTCGCGCCATTGTTCCAGTTGCCGCCGCGGATAAGGGCCGCAGGCATTGGCCTCTACTCCTATTCGGACACATGAAAGACTCGCCCTAATGAGGCAATCTGTGCCCGAAACTTTTCAAACGCTGTAATTGGAAATCCGCAGCTCTGGATTCGCTCCGGCTCTGACCCAGCGGATAGATTCTGAATCTTCAGATGCAGGGCCTGATTCAGGTACAGGGCATCCTCAAAAAAGGTCTTGTAAAATGCCCCTGTCTTCACCAGCACGATCTCCTTTGGATGCGAAAGTTTTGCCTTAAGATATTCCTCAATCTTTGGACTCTGCATGGTATAACGGACTGCCGGCTGTCGGCTCAAAGGTTTCTTCGCTATCTTATCACCCTCCCCTCCATCCCCTCCCATCAAGGGAGGGGAAGTTTGAGTGGCTTCCGTATCTCCCCTCTCCCCTTGCGGGAGATGGTTAGGGTGAGGGGAGTTCGGTTGGGCCTTTATCCACCCGCCTAACATTCGGCCTATCTCAGTCAGCTCCTTAGAGATGGCTTCGTATCCCTTATGGGATAAGAAGGCAAGGCGATGAGACAGCCTCACTAATATCCGCACTGTTTCAAGGTGAAGGTCTGCCTCTCGTAAGACAGCAAGACGCTCACGGCGCCGGGTTGCGGTAATTAGCCTGATGAGCATTTGTTGGGAGGCTGATAGAATATCCCGGCCCAAGAGGGGCTTGTATGCCCGTGGAAAACGGTTGACATGACCATACAGTGACAGGCAGAGGTCAAAGGCCCTCTGCATTAGTGGCAGGAGATCTTCTCGCCTTTTTTCTTCTTGTCTTACATCATTCATGTCAACCGCATAACCTCACCCGACCCGCCCCAAAAACGAGGCGGGTCGGACGCCCCAAAATTCAAAAGTCAAAAATCAAAACTACCGGGCGCAGCGAAACCCGATGCTGCTGTCCGAGTAAGACGGCGCGTAGGCCGCAATCAGGGCAAAGACCCCGGCAGTCGCGCCACTGAACCAGTAGCCGCCGCGGAAAAGGGCCGCAGGCATATTAGTGCTGTTAGTACCTTGCCATTGAGCAGGATTAGTGCCATACATATTGTCGCTGCCATAGCCCGTCCCGGCATTTCCAGTGGTGGAAGGAGCCCAGTTGTTACCAGTAGTCCCATTCCCCTGCATCCAGTCTCCCACCCATTCCCAAACATTCCCTACCATGTCATTCACCTGATAGTAGGAAAAACAGCTTGCATTCGCTCCTGTATTTGCAGCAGCGCCGCTGCTGACATTGCAATTGGCGTTGTCTGGCGAGCTAGCTGCTGCCATCTGCCATTCTGCATTGGTTAAAAGCCTCTTGCCAGATAATGCACAGGCCTGCTGCGCCTGAAACCATGTCAAACCACTGGAAGGCAATACCCCTGCCCTTGATACTGCATAAAGCTGTGTTGTCCAGTTGCCATTGGCAGGAAAGCCTGCGGGATAGGCGGTCTGCCCACCGAACACCCCATAGGCTGTGCCAGTGCCATCTGCACTTGACCAGACAGATGCCTCATATTTGTCCACACACAACGGCCCAACCTTCACCATAACATCACTCGCGCTGTTGCCAACGCAGGATGTGTCCTTTTTATTAATCGCATCCTTTAAGGCATTGAGCTTTGTGTTCATCTCTGATGAAGAGATAGTCGTGCCAGATGTAAAGTCTGTAAATGATACTGCGTATGTTATTGCTGTAATCCCTAAAAATACAATTGTTAAGAGGCCAACAACCTGCCTCATGGTAAACCCTTGACATGGTTTTAAATTCTTGTCAAGGGTAAATCTTTTTTTGCTAAAGTAACTCATTTTTTGTTTCCTCCTTGTTTTTATTCTCCCCTCCCCTTGCGGGAGGGGATTAAGGGGAGGGGGATTAAGCTATGATGATTTCACCCTCACCTTTCCCTCTCCCGTCAAGGGAGAGGGGAATTTTTGTTTTATTGGGCGAACACAAGGTTCGCCCCTACTTTGACTTTGACCCTTTGACTCTTTGTTACTCTGACTCTTTCAACTTACTGTCCCCACGTTGCATTGTCCCATATAGAGACGTCCCACGTGCCTGTTGTGCTTCCGCCGCCAGATGATGACGTGCCGCCGCCGCCACCGCCGCCGCATGATGCTGTTACGGCAATGGTCAGGAGAAGCAAAAGCATCAGAGCCCAAGCCCTGAAACTATGAAGCGCAGAGAATATAAAGCCTTTTGCTGCTTCTGCTCTGTCTTCCTTCTGCTCTTCCGCGCTATTTTGTCTTTTCTGTTTCATAAAATATTTCCTCCTTTCTTTGGCTATTTTAATAATCCCCCCCTTACCCCCCCTTTTTCAAAGGGGGAAAATTTCCCCTCTATTAAGAGGGGATAAAGGGGTGTGTTCCCCTCAATAAAAAAACGCCTTTCCTAAAAATGGCCGCATAGCATGCATACCTCTTTTCAAGAAAGGCATCCGATGTCCCTTAATAATGCTTGTGATAAGAAAACCACTGTTAATGATGGTTTTATGAGTTGAGTTGAGTTGAGTTGAGTTGAGTTGAGTTGAGTTGCAATAGATGTGCCATAAATAAACCCTCTGTTACAATATTATAGCAATTCCTATGCCTGCGCTTGCTTACTATGTAATCTTTTCATTTCTGTAGTATTTTTAATATGTTAGGGATAAGTGATTTCAGCGGTTATTTTATGGTGTTCATTTTTTTACCAATTAGTGGAAAATTTTTCCTTTTTTTATCCATTTAAGTTCATACACCTTCTTTATACGCAATAACCTCCAGTTCAAATTTCGCGCCTTTAGGCAGATTGGAAATCTCTACAGTTGAGCGTGCCGGAGGTTCGCTGTCAAAATACCTTCCGTATATGGTATTAATCTCAGAGAATTCCTTGATATCCTTTAAATAGAGTGTAGCCTTAACCACATCATGTAAGGCTGCGCCTGCCTCTGAAAGTATATTTTTAATATTCTCAATCACAAGTTCAAACTGCGCCTTAATATCACCATTGACTAACTCACCTGTTTTGGGGTCAATAGGTATCTGGCCTGATAAAAAGATAAAATTGCCAATCTTGACAGCCTGAGAATATGGCCCTATTGCCTTTGGCGCCTTGTCGGTTTTAATGATTGTCCTATGCATATCTATTTACCTTTTGAAAGCATCCTTTCTGCTTCCTTAAAAAATTTCGTTGCCTGTGAAGCAGCATCAGCAGCGGCCTTTAATTGCTTAGCCACATCCGGATGCCCTGCCTTCTCTGCCCTATCAGCCCAATCAAGATAATTCTGCAAATGGTCATCATTATGCTCAATCCAGTGCTCAAGCAGGTGTTTTAATTTATGCATCTCTTCATTCATTTATTTTTAGCCTTTCCGTTTCAAAATTATTTTATTCTTGGTAAGGGAAATCTCTTTTATCTCTCCTTCAAACTCCTTCTCCTCTGCAAAGATATTTCTTAGGAATATCTTATCGCCCTCTTTTTTGACTGAAGATACTGCCTCTAAGATGAGTTCCTCTTTGCCTTCATTATTTATTATGTATGCCTTTGCCTCGCACATATTTTTAAAGTAGATGGGTAAATGGGTATATGAGTTAAACTCATCTACTCATTCACCCATTTACCCATCTACTCCTTCGCAAGTATTATGAGGGCGTTTATAATAGCCACCGCAACCGGACTGCCGCCTTTTCTACCCTTATTTGTAATATATGGGACATCAACCTTTAATAATTCCTCTTTAGATTCTGCAGCATCAATAAAACCAACAGGCACGCCAACAATTAGCGCTGGCCTTAAGCCATTATCTCTAATCAGTCGGATAATTTCAAATAAGGCAGTAGGCGCATTGCCGATTGCTACAATACCGTTATTCAATTCAGGCATAGCCTTCTGCATACCAAGCGCTGATCTTGTCTTCTTTTTATCTGCTGACTTTTTTATTACCTCATTGTCATTCACAAAGCAGTAAAGCCTGCCGCCAAAGGAATTTAAAGTCTTCTCCCTGACGCCTGTCTTTACCATGTTTACATCTGTAACAATGTTGTTGCCTGATTTGATGGCTGAGATACCTTTGTCAATTGCTTCAGGATGTATTATCAGCTCCCTGCCAAAGTCTATATCACCTGTAGTATGTATCACCCGCTTTACAATTGCAAGCTCTTTTTCAGTAAAATTGTGTTTGCCGATAAGGCTGTCAATAATCTCAAAACTTTTTCTTTCAATCTCGTGCTGTTCCATTTAACCTCTCCGTAATTCTCTCTATAACCACATCCGCCAATTTTGAATGAACGCCAAGCGGTCTTGTAAAGATTATTTCCAAGTGCGGGTGCTTCTGCCTTGCCTTTTCTATCTCCTCTGGAATATCATCAACAATATGCCTGCCTTCATGCAGAAAATAGGGCTGGATAATTATCTTTTTTATTCCAAATTGCACGCATTCATCAATCTTGTCGCCTAACAATGGCTTAGCAAGCTGAAGAAAGGCAACATCCACCAAATCATAATTCCCCTTCTCCTTTACCAAACCCGCAATCTCTTTTATTGCATTATTTGCCTCTATTATCCTGCTGCCATGGCCAAGCAGTATAACCGCTGTTTTCATGCAGGCACCATACCCATTTTTATAATTTTTTTTGCCCATTCCATATTAGAACCAAAATGAATATGCACATAGCTTGAAAGGACATTTTTATAACGATATCCCTCAAGCCATTCCTGGCCATTGCCCGCCTTTGTAACCTTATATGACCTTTTAATTTCATCCGGCATATCTATCTCTGAATAATGAAACTCATGTCCTCTTATTTTTGAACCTCTTTGTGTTAAAATCGTATCGTCTATTGCCTCTATGCTAACATAGCCGAGAGACTTTCTCCTGCTAAGCATCCTTGCATTTACTGGAAAGATGCAAACCATCTCATTTCTATGCCCTTCTAAATCTATTATCCCTTCTGTTAAATACATAAGACCGCCGCATTCTGCATATACAAACATACCGTCTTCTGCTAATTTCTTTATCTGTCCTCTTAAAGAGGCATTTGCCTCAAGTTCTTTTGCATATATCTCTGGATAGCCGCCGCCAATATAGATGCCGTCAATATCGTCTGGCAGGCTCTTGTCACTCAATGGACTAAAGAATTTCAGCTCAGCGCCATATTCAGTTAAAATATCAAGATTGTCCTGATAATAAAAATTAAATGCCTTGTCATAAGCAACAGCAAGGGTTATACTTTTTTCTTCTTTTTTCTTCATATATATATTAAATATACTTA
>Ga0105164_10000186_pt1 | contig 46874 bp, 45 predicted proteins | sample VDWuncwatermetaG_FD_89674 | JGI IMG/M metagenome (GOLD analysis project Ga0105164, IMG submission 89674) | Wastewater microbial communities from Netherlands to study Microbial Dark Matter (Phase II) - VDW unchlorinated drinking water | ecosystem: Environmental > Aquatic > Freshwater > Drinking...
AACTATTGGCCGGCTCAGAGGCGTTTGTAGGGATTTTTATGATGGGGCTTTTTGTGTTTACCTTAGGGAGGAGATATTCTTCAAGATAAAATGATAAAAAAAACGTTTACCATAAAAACCAACCTTAAAGAGATCCCGCCTGTTGTAAAGGAAATGTTGGAGCACCTGAAGGGCGTAAACAAAAATGCCCTGCATGATATAAAATTGGCCGCCGAAGAGGCGATAATAAACGCCATGAAGCACGGCAATAAATTCAACGAGGGCCTGTATGTTGTGGTGGATTTTGAGTATGACGGCAGCAGGGTGTCTATCGCGGTTAAAGATGAAGGCAAGGGATATGATTACAGGGATGTCCCGGATCCGACGCTTGAAGAGAATATCTTAAGGGGCCACGGCCGCGGCGTATTTCTTATCAGACGCCTTATGGATGAGGTTCATTTTAATGATAGCGGAAATCGTCTTGAAATGATAAAATACATAAAAGGGGACAGTTCTCACTGAGAACTGTCCCCACACATGGGAGGCCTAAAAATGCAGGGAAAAATAAAGGTTGTGGGCGATGTTACCGTATGTTCTTTGAGCGGCGAAATAAATATAAACACCTCCCCGGATTTAAGAAAGGTGTTTGATGACATAATTTCCAAAAAGGCCGCGAAGGTCGCGCTTGACCTTAAGGATGTCAGTTATATCGACAGCTCGGGCCTGGCGACCCTTATAGAAATGCTCAGGCGGATGAAAAAATACGAGGGGAAACTGCGGCTCTGCAATCTGTCGGATAAGATACGCAGCCTTTTTGAGATAACAAAACTGGTGAAGCTTTTTGAGATGTTCGGAACCGAAGCGGAGGCCTTGCAGGGATTTTAAAAAATGATTACAACGATCGCGGCCGTAGGCAGAACCACACTTAATTTTATAGACACCGTAAAGAAGGTTTCAATTCTTTTTGGGAGGACCGTGTATTGGATCGTGGTAGGCCCGTTTAAACGCAAGTTCGTTTCAGGCGAGTATATATTCGAACAGATGGTGTTTGCGGGGGTGCAGTCGCTTTCAATCGTGTTTTTCGTGAATTTTTTTACAGGCGTCGTACTCGCGATGCATAGCGCACGGGAACTTGCCCGGTTTAACGCCGAGATGTATGTCGCGGGCCTGGTGAGCGTATCGCTCGCAAGAGAACTTGGGCCCGTGTTGACCTGTCTTGTCATATCGGGAAGAGTAGGCGCCGCGATAACTGCGCAATTAGGCTCGATGCAGGTCACTGAGCAGATAGAGGCGCTTGATACAATGGCGCTGGACCCGATACGATTCCTTGTCGTGCCGCGATTCCTTGCGCTTATCGTTATGGCGCCCGCCTTAACGATATTCGGAAATTTTGTAGGCAATTTGGGCGGATACCTGATAGGCGTTTACAATATGCATATAGGCCCGACGCTTTATATAGACACGATGTTTAGCTTTCTCGCGCTTAAAGACGTATATACGGGCCTGTTTAAATCCTTTGTCTTCGGCGGCCTTATAGCGATTGTCAGCTGCTACCAGGGCCTGAACACGAGCGGCGGGGCCGAGGGCGTGGGAAAATCCACGACCGTAAGCGTTGTGACGAGTTTTATAATGGTAATATTCGCGGATTGCATATTAACAGGTATGTTTTATTTCTCGCGTATGTAAAATGGAAAAGGAACCCGTAATAGTAATTGAGGATTTGGTAAGGACCTTTGACGGCCGCCGCGTTTTAGACGGGGTTAACCTCAAGATATATAAAGGCGAGACCATGGTCATCATGGGCGGCTCCGGCTGCGGAAAGAGTACGCTCCTTCGCCACATGATCGGTTCGCTTAAGCCGGATTCTGGCAGGGTCCTCATGAAAGGCGTTGACATAAGCCGCCTCAACAGCGACAGCTTAGACGAGCTTAAAAAAGGCTTCGGCATGCTGTTTCAGTCAGGCGCGCTCTTAGACTACATGACGGTCGAGGAAAACATCGCGCTTCCCCTAAAGGAACACACAAACCTGGACTCGGAAGTTATAAAGATAATGGTTAAGATGAAACTGGAGCTTGTCGGGTTGCGCGGGTTTCAAAACCTGAAACCCAGCCAGCTTTCGGGCGGAATGAAAAAACGCGTAGGGTTGGCCCGCGCGATAGCCATGGACCCCGAGATAGTCTTCTATGACGAGCCAACCGCCGGCCTTGACCCCATAATGAGCGCCGTTATAGATAAATTGATAGCAGACCTTAGCAAAAAGCTTTTGATAACGTCCGTTGTGGTGACACATGATATGCATAGCGTATTCCGCATTGCTGACAGGATCGCGATGCTTCACAAGGGGAAGGTCCTCGAGGAGGGGACGCCCGCCGAGATAAAAGCGACCAAAAACGGGCTTGTCCGGCAGTTCATAGAAGGCCAGCCCGAAGGCCCGGTGTCGTTCTTACAGATCGGAGATGATTATTTAAAATTATTGATGGAGTGATTTTCAGAATAGAAAGGCTAGGGAAAATCATGAAAAAAATAGGAAATGAGATCAAGACAGGCGTGATGGTCATAGTTTGCGCTGCCACCCTCCTTGGCATTACAATAAAGGTGGCCGGGATGAGCACTATGAAGAAGGGATATCACCTGAAAGCCAAGTTCAATTACGCAAGCGCCATAAAGAAGGGCGCGCCCGTTTACCTGACCGGCGTAGAGGTCGGCGAGATAAAAGGTATACAAATTGATTATTCTACGGACGGCACCCAGGTAGTATTGGATGCCTGGCTTGAGAATTCTGCGAAGGTCCGCGAGAATTCCAAGGCTTCAATAGTGACCATGGGCCTCATGGGTGAAAAATACCTTGAGCTTACAAGCGGCTCCAAGGACAGCCCCTTTATGAAGGAAGGCAGCCTGATAGTGGGGAAAGAGCCCCTCATGATGGATGAGGTTATAGACAAGGCCGTAGTAATAACGGACAATCTGAATGGGGGCATAAGCGATTTGAGGAAATTGACACAGGACGTTAACCTGACGCTGACAGATAACAGAGTCCAGATAGACGAGATTTTAAAAAATATGAACGACACAAGCAAAAACTTCAAAGAGTTCAGCGATGATATAAGGCGTAATCCATGGAAGATTTTGATAAAGACCAAAGAGCCGTCCAAAGAGAAGCCAAAAGCGGAGGCGCAGTCAACAGGAAATGCAGGCTCTTTTTATAAAAAAGGAGAATAGATATGGCGCGGCGAATAGGCATAGCATGTTTTCTGTTGATTCTGTCATTGGTCTTGTTTTCTTTTGGTCCGGAAACATTGCAGGCGCAGTCAGCCCGGGTCGCCGAGGTGATACATGTAACCGGTACCGTAATGATAAAAACAACCGCCTCGCCGGATTGGGTAAATGCTGAGTCAGGCATGAAGGTAAAGGAAGGGGATACCATAAAGACCGAAGCTGATTCAAGCGCGGAGCTGGCATTCGGCGAAAAATTCGCTAATGTGTTAAACATATTTGCAAACAGCCAGCTGGTTATATCCAAGTTTGAGCCCGGCCTTGTCAAGCTGGAACAGGGCAGGGTATTTACTTTACTTAAGAAAATCAATAAGGGTTCCACTTTTGAGGTAAGGACGCCTACGGCCGTGGCAGGGGCAAGGGGGACAGGATGGGGCACGCTGCTTAAAGACGGCCAGACAGAAATCCAGGATTTCGAGAATATTGTTTATATCGCGGGCCTGGATCCCAGCGGCGGGCTATCAGGTTTAAAGGACCTTATTGAGGGCTGGAAGGCCTACATAGCGCAAGACGGCCGTCCGGGGGAATTTCTGCCGCTGACCGGCGATGAAAAGAAGGCCTGGGAGAAATGGAAAGAGGAGGCGTTGAGGCGCCTAAGAGATTATCTGGGCCGGCAGGAGAATTCCGGCGGAGAAAAAGAAATGGATAAACTGGAACACCGCGCGGAAATACTGGACCGTGTTGAAAGCGAATCTGACAGGACCGATGAAAATAAACGCGATAGAAGGAATTCAGGAGGCACAAGCAGCGAAGATGGCGGTTATCCTACTCGTGGAAATTAGTAGAAATAACCAAAAAGAGCGAACATGAAGATAGGGCCAGTTTTATTTCTCTCGGTACTTTGTTTATTTGTTATCTCCATTGCGGAGGCATCCGAAAAAGAACCGGGCAAGTTTTTGTTTTACGCCGATGCTTATGAAGGGTATGATAATAACGTCAATCTTGATTCCCAAAGAAAGAAGGACGTTTATACCGAAGTTGACGCGCAGCTGGGTTACAAATACCCGTTTAACAGCCTATTCGGCGCCACCCTGAATTATTATCTTAACAGCTTAAATTACTATGAGGTAACAGACGCTACCTTCTACGATAATAACCTTTCCCTGGCCTTGGATACAAATTTGTTTGATGAGAAGGCCAAGCTGACCTGGGGCAATAGCGCAGGTTATATCTATTATCCGCATGAAGAAAGATCAACGTATTTCTCGTATGATTCGCAGATAAGCCTAAAACACAGCCTTACCAAAACCTTTTCGCACAAACTGGCCTATGATTTTATATTCCGGGATTTTCCAGACAGAAAAGCCGGCAACGGGGCGGGCGCGGCGAAAGGATCGGACCGCATGGATATACGTAACAGCTTAACCTATGAATTGTCCGGATTGCTTGTCAGGGATATATTTATGCGGCTGAATAACCAATATTATGTGAATGACTCCAACGACCAGTTTATGGACTATTATGATTACTCCTCCTATAGGACAAGCCTTACGGCGATTATGCCTTTATTTACCAAGCGGCTGTATGGCCTGGTAACCATCGGTTACCAAAGACGGGTTTATAATAGCCGGCAATTAGTAAATGACAAATCCGAAACCGAGAAGGATAACACCTACGAAGGCGGGTCTTCTTTAATATTTGATATAACAAAAAAAATCTCAATGTCGTTAAATTACCTCTACAGGCAGAATGAATCAAACGAACCTTCTCAAAAATATTCCGGCAGCATGGTTTCGGCAGGTTTTCATTATGCCTTCTAGCTCATCCAGCCACACCGCCTCCTTTAAAAATAAGATAAATTATAAGAAATGGCTTTGGCATGCCTGCGTAGTTTTCTTAATTGCTGGCGTACTTTCGCTCTCTTATTTCAGGATACTGGATAGATTTGAACTTGTTACGCTGGATTTCAGATGCGTCGCAAGACTTTTGTTTCCGCAAAAAACAAATCCTGATATCGTTCTTATTGAAATAGGAGAGGATACGATTCAGGCGCTGGGACAATGGCCGATCCCCAGAGATTATCACGCCAGCCTTATAGATGTCTTAAGCAAATTTAAGGCAAAGGCTGTAATCTTTGATATCCTGTTTTGTGAACCCAGCGGCTGGGATCCGGTTCTTATTAAATCTGTTCAGGCCGCGGGAAACGTATATTTTCCTTACGCGTTTAGATTTAAAGAAAAACATAAGAAGGGGGCCCTTGAGGCCTCCGGGATAGAAGCGCCCCTCCTGGAGAATCTGAAGAATGCGGCAAAAGGCGTCGGCTTCATAAATAAGGCTTCTGATATAGATGGCAAGGTGAGAAGGGCCCCTCTATTGATTAAATACAACAATGAGTTTTTCCCGTCCATGACAGTTAAGGCGGCCTCTGATTATCTCGGCAGGAAATTGGATGCCAATCTCCTGCCTCTTGATGAAGAGGGATGCCTGTTGCTTAATTTTGCGGGCAGGTGGGTGAATGCCTTCAAGCATTATTCCTATCTTGATATCCTGGCGTCATATCAGGAACTATCTGATGGTGAAAAGCCGCGCATAAATCTGGAAAGTTTAAATGGGAAGGTCTGTTTTATCGGCCTTACCGCCACAGGCACGCAGGAGATAGGGCCGGTTGCTGTGCAAAGCAATTATCCCATGCTTGGGATTCACGCGAATCTCTTTAATATGCTTACAGAAGGAGTCTATCTTAAGAGATTAAACAGGCTGTGGAATATTTTTTTGCTGATTCTATCGGCTTTTGTTATTGTTTTTTTTGTGGCGAGGTTCAGGCCTTATGTGGCGTTTTTTATATCGCTCGGGATTATTTCGCTTTTATTCATGGCGGCCGCGCTCCTCTTTGTGTTTGAGGGGATTTGGATAGACATAGTCTGCCCCGCGGCCATCTTATTCTGCGTTTATCTTGCGCTTACGCTTGTTAAATATATAGGCGAGATTAGGGTCAGGGAGAAAATACAGAAGGAACTCGCGGTCGCGTCGTCCATACAAAAGTGTTTTTTGCCGGCCGAGATACCGGCGCTCCCAGGCCTGGATATAGCCGCGGCAATGAAGACAGCCAAGGAGGTAGGCGGCGACCTTTATGATTTTATCAAGTTGGATGATAACAGGTTAGGGGTGATGATAGGGGATGTGTCGGGCAAAGGGACCCCGGCCGCTTTATTTATGGCCAAGGTAGAAAGTTTATTCAGGGTCTATGCGAAGGGCGAAGGCCGGCCGTCCAAGACGATAGAGATGTTAAATAACGAGATCGCCTCTGATGAGCGTTCCGGCCTGTTTACCACGCTTACGTACGCGATATTTGACGCAAGTAATAATGATATGCTGCTTTCCGACGCGGGGCATCTTCCCGTTATCCTGCTCCGCGATAATAAAATAGAACTCATCGCCCTTGAAGACGGAATGGCCGTGGGAATTATGGAGGGCACAGTATTCGGCGATAAGGCCGTTAAGCTGTCCAAAGGCGATATCGCGGTATTTTATACGGACGGCGCCAACGAGGCCAGGGATATTAAAGGGAACGAATTCGGAATAGAGAGGTTGACAGGCTTGGTTGGCAGTTTTCGCGGCCTTCCGGCGAAAGAAATAGTGGATTCTATTTTCAATGAATTAAAGGCGTTTCAGGGGAAGGCCGTCCAGCATGACGACATCACTATTGTTGCGGTGAAGCTCTATTGACTGGGTTTCTTTTTGCGGAATAGATCCAGAAATCTGTCCTCGTAGTCCTTAAATACGCTCCATGCGTCCAGTTCATTCTTTAATTCAGTCGCCTTCGTTAAATCCCCGGAGGCCAGTTTAAAAAGTTCCTCAATTTTTTTTCTCGCGGATTCCGGGAGTTTTGTAAAGGCGGCCAGTTCTTTCTTGATCCTTTCAATCTCCTCTTCGCTTAGAGGCGTATTCGCCGGCGATTCGCCTTTTATATACCCTATTAATTTATTGATTTCTTCCTCGACGAACTTTACTTTTTCTTTTAAGGCGTCAAGATTTAGCCCAAGCCCCAGATGCGCGCTCAGGGCCTCAAGCACTACAAGCGACGCCTTGGGGTTCTCTATCTGTATTGTATATATCGGTATTTCTCCCAGCAGGCACGCGCCGTCTATATTTTTATTTTTTGCGACGCCCAATATAAGACCGTTAAAGCCGCTGATATGGCCTTCATTCAGCGTTTTTACGTTCAAACCCTTGAAGCCCTGAATAAGTTTTTTTGACGTTGCCGCCATCCACACCTTTGAATTTTGAGCATGGTCAATGGGGACAGTCAGGGCAGCGAAGGTATATATAAGTTTAACCTTTTGTTTTTCCGCGAAAGCTGTTATCTCCTCAGCATAATGAACGCTATTCCCTAAATTCGGCTGCGCATCGGAGATAAACAGGATTATGTCATTGTCCTGCCCGGCGGTTTTATAATAATAAAATACCCCTCCGGTAAGCCTGGGGAGGTCCAGTACGCCGTTTTTTACAAGAATACCGGAAGGCTCAAAATACTCAGGAGTATCCAACCTGGCAAATTCCTTAAAGGCCAGGTTCTCCTTAAGGTATAAAGCGGCCTTTATCGCAACCTCGCCCATACCCGGCCAGGCGCAAATCATCACAGGCGATTTTAATCTTGGAACAGATATAGTCTTTATCATTTTATTTTGTTATTATACACCAAAAAAATAATTCGTCAAGAAGTGTTTGCTCGGGGTTTTGTTCGCGTGCCGAATTTTTACAACCCCTCTCGGGGCTGTGCCTCGCGGGAACGTCAGGTTTTCCCCAGCGAGGAAAACCTGACTCGGAAAAATCGCTCGCTCTTCCGCCGCCTACGGCGGCGGAAACCATGCCCGCTCGCGATTTTTACGTCCCGCTCCGGCACGAACCCCTCGAGGGCCCCAAAACAGGAGAGGCAGGGGCACGCTCACAAAACCCCTCACAATTGGGGGGCACATTAAAGGTTTGGCCTAGGGGCAGTTGGTAATTCAAAATCGCAAACGATATGCAAGATACCTCAAACAACAGATTTCAATTGTCAAAACCATAATTAGGTGGGAGGTGAGTTATGTCTGGCGGCGGTGGATTTCGTTTTGGGAAGTATTTGTTACAGATATCGCAATCATATCCGAGATCGCTTTCTCTCAATTCATTTGCCTCTGGAGGTTTTTTTTCTAGAACATACATAGCAATATTTCTTTCCAGTTATTTTATGTATTAATATGCCAAATAACAATAACACCGTAGAAATGTCTTGACTAATTCTATGAGTCTAATATAATATACAAGTGTCTAATATATTAGACGGATGGATGCTATGAAAAAACCAAAAACCATAGACATATTCGGCGCTACTAACTCGCTTAAAGCCCTCTCTTATCTTGCGGAGAACCTTGGAAAAGAGTTTCTGGGTAGCCAGATACAAAAAGCCACCTCAATAAGCAGGGCTGGCGTGTATATAGCCCTTGGCGAACTCGCGCGGCAGAATCTTATCTCAAAGACAAAGAAAGGGAAACTCCTTTTTTACTCCATCATCTATGACGACTCCGCCATTAAGCAGTTTAAGGTTTTGAAGAATGTTCTTGTTCTGCGCCCTCTTGTATCAAAACTAAAGCCATTATCCAAGAAGATAATACTTTACGGCAGCACGAGCCGTGGCGAGAATGACCCCTCAAGCGATATAGACTTGTTTATCTTATCCAACGAGCCAGAAGCCACAAAAAAGACAATCGCCTCTATAAAGACAAGGCAAAAGATTCAAGCCGTGATTAAGACGCCATCGGAACTCGCCGACTTCAAGGATAAGGAAAAGACCTACTATGCCGAGGTTGATAGAGGCATTACGCTCTGGGAGAAAAAGGAATGACTCTTGAACATGATGAATGTATAAAGAAAGGTAAGATAAAACCGTTCTCAAGAGGTATTACGCTTGCTCCAAAAGAGATTGATACGGCAAAAGCGGATTTAGAAAGAGCCAGAAAAACCTATGAGGAAAACGACTACAAGTGGGCTACCATACAGATATATTACTCAATGTTTCATAGCGCCAGAGCTTTGCTCTATGCAAAGAACCTGCGAGAACATAGTCACTATTGCCTAATCGCCGCCATCAAGACGCTATATGTTGAGACGAAAATAATTCCCGCGTCTTTGCTTGAGGCTCTTCAAGAGGCAAAGAACCTGCGAGAGGAAGCGGATTACTACAACCGATGGTCACAAGCAGGTTGTGAAAAGCTGCTGAAACTTACTGAAGCGTTCCTGCATAAGGCGGAAAGTTTGATTAAAAAATAATCCTGCCCAAGCCCCGCTTCAGCTATCTCTGCTATTCTGCCTACCCATCTCTCCATAGTTACTATGTCGTATGTTTTGAAGTGGACAGTATACACGTAAAAATTGTATTATACAAACTCTTGTTTATAGTGATATAATGTTACACTTATGGGAAAACGCGCTGGGAGGATTTTAACAGGCTTTCTGGTTGTGGTTGTCATTATAGCAAGCCACCCTGTATGGATGCCGTTGGCTGCTAAGTTTTTGATGGTGAAGGACGATGTGCAAAAGGCGGATGCTGTTGTGATTTTAAGCGGGGACTGGAAATTTGATAGGGAGAGAAAGGCCATAGACCTGTATAAAAAGGGGTTTGCAGATAAAATAATACGCGTGCTTGAAATGGAAAATATATCTTTTGAAGTGATAAAGCGGCTTTTAAACTCAGAGGTGACGCAAGGGCAGATCTATACAAAATTTTTTGAGACAAACGGCGTAAACAAAGAATCGGTTATCTTGGGCGACGCGGTGGCGACAAGCACATTTGATGAATTAAAGGCGGCCCGTGGCATAATCCTGAAAAATCATTTTAAGTCAATAATACTTGTTACAAGCGATTATCATATGCGAAGGGCCCTGATAACGGCAAAATGGGTTTTTAGGTCCGGGGGCGTTAGGTTATACCATGCAACAGTTCACAGCGCGGATTTTAACCCTAATCGCTGGTGGCTGCACGAGAGAAGCATCAAGGAAGTGATTTTTGAATATCTGAATAGCGGTTTTTATTTAATATATCATTTTATGCTTGGAAAGTAAAAAATGATATGTGATGATATCGATACTATCGTAAGAAATATAAAAACAGCGGCTGAAAAAAGCGGCAGAAATCTTAAGGATATAAAGCTCGTCTGCGTGACTAAGGGCAGAGGTGTAGAGGAAATTAAAAAGGCGATAAGCTGCGGCGTAACGGATATCGGCGAGAATAGGGTGCAGGAGGCCGTTTTAAAATACCGGCAAATGGCGTCCGCTTCCGCCGCCGTTAAATGGCACATGGTCGGCCATTTGCAGACCAACAAGGCAAAGGACGCGGTCAGAATCTTTGACCTGATACATTCGGTAGATTCGTTAAAATTGGCGCAGGCGATTAATAAAGAAGCGGCAAGGGCAAATAAGGTTCAGGATATCCTGCTTGAGGTAAATACGTCCGGGGAAGAGGCGAAGTTCGGCGCAAGGCCCGCTGAGCTGATTGAATTGGCGCAGAAGATAATAACTTTAGATAATTTAAGGGTGCTGGGCCTGATGACAATGGCGCCTGTTGTTAAAAACAAGGAAGAGGCCAGGACCTATTTTAAAAAATTACGTGAGTTAATGGAAGATGTCAATAATTTTTTGGTCCTGATGCCAAACTTCAGGCTGAGGGCGCTCTCAATGGGCATGAGCCAGGATTACGAGGTGGCGGTTGAAGAAGGCGCGACTATGGTCCGGATAGGAACAGCAATATTTGAGGGATAACGAAGTAGCTTTTAAGATTCATAGTCGGGACTGGTCCCAGCCCAAATTTGTTGCTATACATAGGGACCTGTCCCCATAGGGATGGTTACATTAAGATAACCTAAACATAATTGATAAGAGTGTATTATGAAGAAGTTAACAGTCGGCATAATTGGTTATGGCAATATGGGCTCGGCAATGGCTGAGCGCATGAGAAAAATTAGATACAAGTTTAAGAAAATCAGGGTGTCGGTGTATGATAAAGATTCCAGGAAGACCTGCGGGGTCAAGAACGTAGATATCGCTAAAGATGTTAAAGATTTAGTACAGCGCGCAGATACGGTAATCTTAGCGGTCAAACCCCAGGATTTTGACGCCGTTTTAACAGAAATGAAGGCCGCTGGGCTGCCCAATTTGATTATTTCTATAGCAGCCGGTATAACTACTGCCTACATTGAAAGAATTTTAGGCAATGTTAGAGTAATCAGGGCCATGCCGAACCTGCCGGCAAAAATCGGCAAGGGCATAACAGGGCTATGTGCGGGGAGATTCGCGGATAAAGGAGATCTTGATTGGTCTAAAAGGCTATTTTGCGAATTAGGCCGGGTGCTGATTGTAGAAGAAGAGAAGATAAACGCGGTGACGGCTATTTCCGGAAGCGGACCCGCATATATTTGCCACTTTTTGCAGAAGGGATCAGGAAAACGTAATTTTTTGATGGAGTTCCGGAATGCGGCAGAAAGGATTGGTTTTAACAGAAAAGACGCGGCGCTTTTGGTTAATGCAACTTTCTCAGGAACTGAGGCTTTTCTTAAAAAGACACACACCTCCCAGGTGGATTTAATAAAACAGGTAGCTTCAAAAGGCGGGACTACTGAAGCCGCTTTAACAGTATTACAAAGCGGCGGTTCTCTGGAAGAGGCGATGTACGCCGCTAAGAAACGCGCGGAAGGATTATCAAAAGGGTAAAGGGCAGGAGGAGAACGACATGTTTATAATTTCACATTTTTTAATAGGCATATCGCAAGTATTAAATGTGGCTATTAATCTGCTCTGGTGGCTGATTATCATCAGGGCGCTGATAAGTTGGGTCAACCCAGACCCTTTTAATCCTATTGTGCAGTTTCTGTATAAAACCACAGAGCCATTCCTGATGCCTTTCAGGCGCATTATCCTGGCATGGAAAATCGGTATCGACTTGTCTCCCATATTCGCGATTTTAGCGCTTTTATTTCTAAGGTATTTTTTAGTGAACATCTTGATCGATTTGGCGAGAATGATAAAATGACACAAAAGGCGAGGTTAATATGGCACGGATAGGAATAATCGGAGGCAGCGGGCTTTACGAGATTGACGGATTAAAAGACAAAAAATGGGTTAAGGTTACGACGCCATTTGGCGATCCATCGGACGAATACCTGACCGGGAAGCTGGAAGGCCATGACGTAGTATTCTTGCCGCGGCATGCCAGAGGCCATAAGATATCTCCCAGCGAGATTAATTACAGGGCAAATATATACGGTATGAAAAAACTCGGGGCGGAAAGGATTCTCTCAATAACCGCCTGCGGGAGCCTTAAGGCGGATATTAAACCTCTGGATTTTGTTGTAGTGAACCAGTTCGTTGATAGGACTAACCACGCAAGGGAAATGACCTTTTTTGACAAGTCGATCGTCGCTCATATAGCGTTTGCTCACCCCGTATGCGGAGAATTCACCGGGATATTGTATGAGGCGGGGTGCGGGGTAAGCAAGGGTTTAGAATTAACTGTCCACAAAGGCGGCACGTATATAAATATGGAAGGGCCGGCGTTTTCAACCCTGGCCGAATCGAACCTGTACCGCAGCTGGGGGATGGATATCATCGGGATGACAAACATGGCTGAGGCGAAACTGGCCAGGGAAGCCGAGATCTGCTATGCGACCTTGGCGGCCGTGACGGATTTTGACTGCTGGCATCCGGACCATGAAACGATAACAATAGACATGGTAATCAGGAATCTTAAGAAAAATATAGAGAACGCGAAAAAGATATTAACGGCCACACTCAAAAAACTGCCTCACGAGAGGGCCTGCGCCTGCAAGGACGCGCTAAGGCACGCATTGGTGACGGATGGAAAATTAGTGCCGCAGAAAGTAAAAGAAGATTTGGAAATAATAATCGGAAGATATATAAAGAAGTGAAATATGGATTATAAGAATACGTTAAATTTACCAAAGACCGATTTCGCAATGAAAGCGGACCTGCCCAAAAAAGAGCCCGTGCTTCTGGAGAAGTGGCGGGAGGAGGGCCTCTACGATAAAATTCTGAAAGAAAGGGCGGGCCGCCCGAAGTATGTATTGCATGACGGGCCGCCTTATGCGAACGGGGATATTCATATAGGCCATGCCCTGAACAAGATTTTAAAAGACATAATCGTCAAGTATCAGACAATGAGAGGCCATTTCAGCCGTTATGTGCCGGGGTGGGACTGCCATGGCCTTCCGGTAGAACACCAGTTGCTTAAAGAACTGGGCATTACAAAGGGCCAGATCGGCCAGGTAGAGTTTAGAAAAAAGGCATACGACTATGCCATGAAGTACGTAAATATACAGAAGGAGCAGTTTAAAAGGCTGGGCGTTTTTGGCGACTGGGAAAACCCGTATCTTACGCTGGACAAACAGTATGAGGCTGATATTGTGAGGGCCTTCGGGGAACTGGTAAAAAATGGTTACATCTATAAGGGCAAAAAGCCGGTCAATTGGTGCTATGTCTGCGAAACGGCCCTGGCCGAGGCAGAGGTTGAATATGGAGACTATACCTCGCCGTCAATCTATGTGAAATTCAGAGTCACCAGTCACCAGTCACCAGTCACCAGTCAGAACGATCAAATCCACTTCGTTATTTGGACAACGACGCCGTGGACGCTGATGGCGAATGTGGCGATCGCAGTACATCCCAACTATGAATACTCGTTTGTCACAAGTCACAAGTCACAAGTCACAAGTCAAGGTGAAGTATGGGTGATGATGAAGGCGCTTGTTGGCCCGGCGATGGAGAAATTCGGCATAAAGGATTACAAGATTATTAAAACCGTTTCCGGCAGAGAACTGGAAGGAGTTATCTGTAAACATCCCTTTATTGACAGGGAATCAAAAGTAGTGTTGGCCGAGTATGTGTCAAACCTGGAAGGCACCGGTTGCGTTCATACCGCGCCGGGCCATGGCCAGGAAGATTATTTAACCGGCCTGAAATATAAGCTTCCGATGATAATGCCTGTTGACTCAAAAGGAAAATTTGACAATACATGCGGCGAGTTTTCAGGAATGAATGTCCATAAGGCAAACGCGCCTATAATTGACAAATTGAAAAAGACAGGAGCGCTTATCTTTACCAGCGATGTCAGCCATTCATATCCGCACTGCTGGCGCTGTAAATCTCCGATAATATTCAGGGCAACGCCGCAATGGTTTATGGGCATAGACCACAGGACCTTAAGAAAGCGCATGCTTGATATTATAGCTAAAGGGGTTAAGTGGGTACCCGGCGTAGGCAGGGAACGTATTTCCAGCATGGTGGAAAACAGGCCTGACTGGTGTCTTTCAAGGCAAAGGTTGTGGGGCGTGCCTATTGTCGCGTTTTATTGCAAGAATTGCAATAAGGAATTGCTGGATGCCTCTGTAATAGAATATATTGCCGGGCTTTTTGAAAAGGAAGGCGCGGACGCCTGGTTCATCAGAAGCGAAGAGGAGTTATTGCCGAAAGGCGCGTTCTGTAAAAACTGTGGTAAAATGGAATTTAAAAAAGAGATGGATATCATAGATGTCTGGTTTGATTCCGGCGTAAGCCATCAGGCGGTTTTAAAGAGAAGAAAGGACCTGTCATATCCCTGCGATTTATACTTGGAGGGCAGCGATCAGCATAGAGGCTGGTTTCAGTCCGCGCTTATAACCTCGATGGGTATTGATAACATCAGCGCCTTTAAGGCCGTGCTTACGCATGGTTTCGTGGTGGACGGAGAGGGAAAGAAGATGTCAAAGTCCGTAGGGAATGTTATCTCCCCCCAGGATGTGATTAAGGATTACGGCGCGGACATATTAAGGCTATGGGTCGCCTCAAGCGATTACAGCGAGGACATCAGGATATCGGCTCAGATCTTGACGCGGCTGGCGGACGCCTACAGGAAAATCAGAAATACCTACAGGTTTATACTGGGCAATATCCATGATTTTGATCCCGAAAAAGACGCCGTCAGATTAGAGGATATGCTTGAGCCGGACAGGTGGGCGCTGTCGCAGACCGGTAAATTGCTGGAATCAGTCACGAAATATTACGAGGGATTTTTATTCCATAATGTATTTCATTGTGTATATGATTTTTGCGTGGTCCAGCTGTCGTCTTTTTATCTTGACATTTTGAAGGATAGAATGTATATTTTTGGAACTAAATCTGTAGAGCGGCGTTCAGGCCAGACAGCGCTCTTTGAGATACTTAAGGTAATCACCGGGGCAATGGCGCCTATACTGGTCTTTACCACTGAGGAGGTGTGGCAAATCCTGTATAAGGTTAAAGGGGCAAGCGCGCATCTTACTGAGTGGCCTGACAAGGAAGCCGACATATTTAAACGCGCATATGACAAAAGACTGGAAGAAAAGTGGTCGGCTCTTATTAAGGTCAGGGAAGAAGTATTAAAGGCCCTGGAATTAAAAAGGGAAAAGGGTTTAATCGGCTCAAGCCTGGAGGCGAGGGTCCGGCTCTTTAGCCCGGACAAGGCGCTGCAGGATTTATTAAAAGAATCCCGCAAGCTTTTGCCTTCGGTGTTTATAGTTTCTGCGGTTGAGATAAAAGACGGCGGGCTACAAGGCGCTGATAAGACTGAAGGGCTGAATCTGGTGATCGAAGTAGATAAGGCGCCCGGCTTAAAATGTCAGAGGTGTTGGAACTATAGTGAGTTTGTGGGAAAGGATAATACGCATACTTCTCTTTGTGAGAGATGCGTTAAGATAGTGAAAGGGGAAAATAAATAATGAGGCCAAAAAAGTCTAAAGTCACAAGTCATAAGTCGCAAGTGAAAAGAAAAAAGATATCGAAAATGAAGGTTAGAAAAAGCGGCAAAAAAATATTTCTAAAAAGCGCGCTTAAAAAATTTAAACAGCTTTTAATTAAGCAAAGAGAAAAATTTGTAAACGAAATGGAGAATATAACCAAGGACACATTAAAGACATCACAAAGGGATGCCTCCGGGGACTTGTCCGGCTATACATTGCATATGGCGGATGTAGCGACAGACCATTACGACAGGGAATTTTCTTTAGGTATCGCCAGCACGGAGCAAGGGGTTATCTATGAGATAGACGAGGCCTTAAAGAGGATAGAAGACGGCTCATACGGATTGTGCTTTACGTGCGACAAAGTGATTTCCAAAAAACGGCTTACTGTGGTGCCGTATGCCAAATATTGCATAGAGTGCCAGGAAAAAGAAGAATTGACGCAAAGAAAAGGTGCCTAGGAAGATTTTTTTGATTTTCATCGGAGCCTTATTTTTAGCAGCAGACCAATCGGCAAAGTTTTTCCTAACACATTTCTTAAAACCTAACGAAACTTGCCCGGTTATAAAAAACATATTCCATATAACGCTGATTCTTAATACCGGCTGCGCCTTCGGGCTATTTAGAAATAAGCCGAGTTTATTTTTTATGGTAATCTCGGTGGTTGCTATCATTTTTTTAATATATTTCTTTAAGCGGCTTAAAAAAGAAGACATGCTTTACAAACTGGCGGCTATATTACTGATTGCGGGTTCGACAAGTAATCTGATAGACCGACTCCGGTTTGGGTATGTGATAGATTTTTTGGATTTCCGAATTTGGCCGGTGTTTAATTTAGGCGACACAGCCATTACCATTGGTGTTATGATTTTCATATTGAGATTATTCTATGCATCCCGTAATAGTTAAATTTGGCCCGCTCACGATTTATTCCTACGGCCTTTTGGTAGCGTCGGGTTTTATCATCGCGACATTTTTAGCTGCTAAACAGGCGGCCAGGATTGGCATTCCCGAGGATAAGATAACCACATTGTCGCTGCTGATTTTGATTTCAGGCATTACAGGAGCGCGGGTATTTTATATCCTTCTAAATATAAAGGACTACATATCAAACCCCGTAGAGATTATCATGCTGATGCACGGCGGCCTTGTATTTTATGGCGGCGCTATATTCGCGTTTATCGCCGCCGTTATCTATATCAAAAGGGCCGGATTGTCCGTGCTGGAAACCGTGGATCTATTGGCCCCTTATATCGCGTTGGGCCACTCAATAGGCCGGATCGGATGTTTTTTAAACGGGTGCTGTTACGGGAAGGCTGCTTCAGGCCCGTTCGGGGTAGTATTTCAGGACGGCATCTCCAGGATCCCCACCCAAATCTATTCTTCCTTATTGCTTTTATTGTTGTTTATATTCTTAAGCATATGTTTCAAATACAGGAAGTTCAGGGGGCAGGTTTTCTTTTCTTACCTGATCTTTTATTCTGTGGGCAGGATTTTTATAGAGAACCTTAGAGGCGATAATATGCCTGTTATGCTGAACCTTACCTTTTCACAGCTGATAAGCATTTTTATGTTTATCATAGGGGCAGCGGGATATTTTATCGTAAAAGGGAAGATATGGAAGAGGACAAGATAACGATAAAGGTTGACGCGTCCGGTATTGATAAACGGTTGGATATTTTTATCACCGAGGCTCATCCCGAACTAACCTCCCGTTCTCACATAAAAAAATTGATAGATGAAGAACGGGTTTTTGTCAACGGCCAGCCCTCTAAACCGCATCGCAAGCTAAAGAACGGCGATATGATAGAAATAGATCTGATAAAAGAGCGGGAAGGTAAAGCGGTTTTACCCCAGGATATCACGCTTGATATTCTTTATGAAGATGATTACCTTTTGGTGGTGAACAAGCCGGCTGGGATGCCGGCGCATCCCGCCCCGGGAGCCAATAAGGGCACTTTAGTTAATGCGCTTCTGCACCACTGTAAGAAGCTGTCTAATGCAGGGACGCAGGAAAGGCCGGGTATCGTCCACCGGCTTGATAAGGATACCTCCGGTCTCATGGTTGTCGCTAAGGATGACGAAACGCACAGGCAGCTGGCAGGGCAATTTAAAGAAAGAACAATAAAGAAAAAATATATCGCTTTTGTAAAAGGCGCCGTGGAGCTGGATAAGGGCATGATAGAAGCGCCTATCGGAAGGCATCCGTCTCACCGGCAGAAATTGACGGTGCGATTCAGCGAATCCAGAGACGCTGTTACGGAATATGAGGTCGTCAAGCGTTTTAAGGGCTGCACCATGGTTGAGCTGACGCCAAAGACAGGCAGGATGCATCAATTAAGGGTGCATCTTTCTTATATAGGCCATCCCATTCTAGGGGATGCGATTTACGGCGAAAAATCAGAATTAATTTCCCGCCAGGCGCTTCATGCCACGATGCTGGGGTTTACCCATCCTGCTACAAAAAAATACCTGGAATTCAGCGCGGATATTCCGGCGGATATGAAAAAACTCCAGGATTTTCTTCTTGCGTCAAAATAATTTAATGGTATAATAACACCACAATAGAGGTATCCTAAATGAAAAAATTTTCCACCCATAATAAGGAATTAATAAATTGGGTTAACAAGATGGCGCGGATGTGCCAGCCGGATGATATCGTCTGGATAGACGGCTCGGAAGAACAGAAACGCGCCCTTGAGAAGGAATCGCTTTATACGGGCGAACTCATAGAATTGAACGGGGAAAAACTTCCCGGTTGTTTCCTGCACCGCACCGCCGCAAATGACGTGGCGCGCACCGAACACCTGACCTATATCTGTACAAAGAAAAAAAGAGACGCCGGCCCTACAAATAACTGGATGTCGCCGGGCGTTGCTTACCGTAAGGCAAAAGCCATATTTGAAGGGTCTATGCGGGGCCGGACGATGTATGTGATCCCGTTCTCAATGGGGCCGGTCGGGTCCGAATTCAGCAAGATAGGTGTCCAGCTTACCGATTCGCGGTATGTTGTGCTTAATATGTTTATTATGACAAGGGCAGGGGATGGCGCGCTGAAACATTTAGAAAAAATAGGCGAATTTACAAAGTGCCTGCATTCCAAGGCCGAGCTTGATATCAATAAAAGATTAATACTTCATTTCCCGCAGGACAACGCTATCTGGAGCGTAGGTTCCGGATATGGCGGCAATGCCCTCCTCGGTAAAAAATGCCTGTCGCTAAGGATAGCAAGTTACACCGCCCATAAAGAGCGCTGGCTTGCGGAACACATGCTTATTATGGGCGTAGAGGGGCCCAGCGGCCATATTAAGTACGTCGCCGCGGCATTCCCAAGCGCGTGCGGCAAGACCAATCTTGCGATGCTCATCCCGCCCGAAGGGCTTAAGAAAAAAGGTTACCGGATATGGACCGTAGGAGATGATATAGCGTGGATGCGCATTGATTCGGATGGCGGCCTGTGGGCGATAAACCCCGAGGCGGGATTTTTCGGGGTAGCGCCGGGGACGAATTCAAAAACTAACCCAAACATGGTTGAGACGATAAAGAAAAATACAGTTTATACAAATGTGGTCCTGAAACCGGACGGCACTGTCTGGTGGGAGGGCGCGGACGGCGAGGCGCCTGCAGAAGGCATTGACTGGCAAGGCAGGCCCTGGAAACCGGGCATGAAGGACAGTGAGGGGAAAGTAGTATTGGGGGCGCATCCGAACAGCCGCTTTACGGCGCCGCTGGCTAATTGCCCCTCAACCTCGTTCAGGATCGATCAGCATCACGGCGTTCCTATCTCAGCGATAATATTTGGCGGCAGGCGCCAATATTTAGCGCCTCTTGTTTATGAGTCGTTTAACTGGCAGCACGGCGTTTTTGTGGGGGCGACTATGGCCTCCGAAAGAACCGCCGCTCAAGTGGGTAAATTAGGCGAGGTGCGCAGAGATCCCATGGCCATGCTTCCTTTCTGCGGTTACAATATGGCGGATTATTTCGGGCACTGGCTTGAGATGGGCAAGAAGATAAAGAAGCAGCCGAAAATATTCCATGTCAACTGGTTCAGGGCAGATGAAAAAGGCAAATTCCTGTGGCCGGGTTACGGAGAAAATCTCAGGGTCCTTGAGTGGGTCTTAAACCGCTGCGATGATAAGATTGAAGCGGTTAAGACGCCCATAGGTTATATCCCCAGGCCCTGCGACATAGATTTAACCGGCCTTAAATTGGCCGAGGACGCCTTGGAAAAACTCCTTGTTATAAATAATAAGGATTGGCTTGAGGAATTAAAGGACATAAAGAAATTTTTCCGACAGTTTAGGAAGGATTTACCTCAGGAGTTATGGCAGGAATACGAAGGCCTGCACGACCGTTTGAAATCCTCACCGAAGGGATAATGACAGATAAAATCATTCTAACCACAGATTTTAAAGGTATAAAGCTTTTTAAGCGCGGCAAGGTCAGGGATGTGTATGATTTAGGCGAGACGCTGCTCATTATTTCCACCGACAGGATTTCATGCTTTGATGTGGTCCTGCCTGACGGAATTCCGGGGAAGGGGAGAGTCCTGACGGCGCTGTCCGTTTTCTGGTTTGATTTCATAAAGGATATCGTGCCCAATCACTTTATCAGCGCGGACGTGAAAGATTTTCCCAAGGAGGCGCGAGAATACAAGGATATCCTGGAAGGCCGTTCGATGCTTGTTAAAAAATCCAAGGCCCTTCCGGTTGAGTGTGTTGTAAGGGGGTATCTTTCCGGTTCAGGGTGGAAGGAATACAAACAAAGCCAGTCCATATGCGGCATAAAACTGGCGGCAGGCCTGACGGAGTCCGAGAAATTACCGCAGCCGATCTTTACGCCGGCTACAAAGGAAGACAAAGGCCACGATATTAATGTGACTAAGGAATATATCGAAGGCCTGATAGGCGCCGGGCTTACCAAAAGATTAAAGGATACAAGCATAGCTATTTATAATAAGGCAAGCGAATACGCCGATAAAAAAGGGATAATCATCGCGGACACCAAGTTTGAATTCGGGATGTATAAAGACGAGCTTATCCTGATTGACGAGGTCCTGACCCCTGACTCTTCCCGGTTCTGGCCCAAGGATGAATATATGCCCGGGAAGCCCCAGCCGAGTTTTGACAAACAATTTGTAAGGGATTATCTGGAGACATTAGATTGGGATAAGACCCCGCCCGCTCCGAAACTTCCCAAAGAAATAATAGAAAAGACCCACCGGAAATACCGGCGGGTCCTGAAATTAATAACAGAATAAATTTATTTTAAACTGTTCAAAAAATCGTTGATCATCCTGCCTACCGTATCCTTGCAGCCAAGCCCGAACGCGATAGCGAATCCCAAACCGATGCTAAGCAATATTATACTTACGACCTGGGTGATCAGGCCCGGGGCGATATTAAGCTGCTCCAGCGCCATAGCGATAGCGAATATAATCAATACAATCTTTACAAGCTGGCTTAAGAAATTCGCCTTTTTCATCCCGGCGTTTTTTGTTGCCGCCAGAACAATCGAACTCAATATGGTCGCTAAGAAAGACCCTACAGCCAGGATCAATATCGCGGCTATGATTTTAGGTATGTAAGCGATAAGCCTTGTTATCAGGTCTGCCGCGGCCGTAAACTTAAGCGCCTGCGCCGCCGTGACAACAACGATAAGGACCAGCACCCAGTATATCAGCGTCTCAATAATCCCCGAGAGGGAAAGTTTTATCTCTCCGACCCTCAACATATTGGCAATGCCCGATTTTTCGGATGCGACGTCAAGTTTCGATAACTTCAGGGCTTTCCCGATTATGGCGGCTATAAGCTTCACCACCACCAAACCGAGAAGGAGTATAACAATGGCTGCCACTGTATTGGGGACATAACTCCACATTTTTATTGCCATGGCTGTGATAGGTTCCTTAATTGGTGTAATCCACTCTCCCATACATCCTCCTTTCGTCTGCTTCGCCCCTCACACGAGAAATCTCGGTAGGGCTTCGCAGGAATTGCAGGTTCTACGAAGCCGTACCAGTGGTTACAACTCTAACGGCGAAGTAGACCTCTCTTCTTTATTTTAACTTATTGTATAAGTCTACCTGATATTTCGCCCTTTGTCAAATTTATTGATGTTCGAGCGATATTATGCTATCATATACAACGATGGAATATATGCAGGCGTTAGAAAAGGCGTGGAAAGATGCGGCGGAGTTGATTGCGGATAAGCGGGTTTCCGTTAAGTTTCTGGCTGATGAGTATGAAATAGACGCAGAGAATAAGAAGGTTTTTTCAGTATCCTGCAACATCCCCGCCAAGGAACACGTCAGCCTTATCATACTTCATTATCTTATAAAAAAGATAAAATTGGGATCTTTGCCTATGCCCACCGGGAAATGGATAGATTTCAGAGAGCTGAAAGGCGCTGAAGGATACTACCCCGCCTTTAAAAAAAGGACCATAGAGACCATATTAAGAAAATATGGCGAAAGGCCCGAAGAATTGTTAAACGCTGCCACTCGTTTCTGCGCAAAGAAGGTTCAGGTAGGGGACGTAGGGATCGCAATAGAGGCCTTTAAAAACGCTCCCATTCTCATTACGCTTTCCAGGGCAGATGAGGAATTTGGCCCCGATGCGAATATACTTTTTGACGAGAATATCCGCGAGATTTTCTGCACCGAAGACATCGTTGTATTGACAGAGATATTAGTCCACGTCTTATAATTAGTCAAATTAGAATATAAAAAAGTTAGTTAGTTTTATTTGACATATACGAAATGTATGCTATACTTATAGTAGTACCAGTTCCTGATTATAACATAGGCGGCAGAAGGGCTATTTTTTTTAGAATATAATTAAGGTATTTTAAAAAGTATAAAAGAGAAAATAATATGCCCGAAACACGTTATATAACATTATCAAACCCAAAAAGGCCGTATTATATGATAATCTCTATTATCGTTATATGGTCTTTTTTGTTTTCATATGAGTCGCTAGAAACAGCGCAAGCGAGAAACGAGATATTGCAGTTGCGTCCCATGGCTGCTTTAGAACGTGGTTTTGGAAATCAAACAATCGCAATCCTGCAAGACGCGAAATACGAGAATTTGGGAGGGGGCTATTTTCTAAAGGGGCACTCTTTCCTTGTGCGCGTTTCCGCTATGGGAGAAATAGAAATCCTGACATATCTTGAAGGTTTTCATAAAGGTCGAGAGGCGGCATCCATAGATCTGATCCAGCCAGGAAATAAAATTCTCCCGAATAGGTTTCTTTTGAAGTTGATATATAAAGATGGCTCTTCCGAGATTAAATCTATTGATGGCAGCGGCAGGTCTTCCCCGGAAGGCAACGAGACGGTCCCGCCATCTGTGTCGCTGCCACAGCAGCTTGTTCAGATTGGGTTTAAAGAGGGTGTCCCTAATTCAGGGATTTTTTCGTGTCTCATAGAGGGCGAGGAGATATTTGTTATATGCCTAAATGGCAGGATAGAATTTATTGGGAAGAGGGGTAACGCGGCACAGGGCAATATTAATATAATTTCTGCCGGGAGGGTAGAGAGGGAAATGTTTGGACATATTGAGGAAGTAGAAACGATTCGCTTCCAGGAAGATGGCTATAAGAATTATGTAGTTGACGAAAATGGCTTCTGCCGTTTAGAGGGGGTGGATCTAAGCGTTGATTTATTCAATTTAGACCTCCCCTTGACCGCAGAGCAGGATTACAGGGAACCTCCGAATAAAGAGGGATTTGGTGTCGGGGGTGTTAATGCTAATGGAGTAATTGACAAAATGGAAGAACTTACCGGTCTCTCTATTGATGAGATAGAAGCAAGAGCGAGACCGCATGCGGATTCCGTGTCAGGCTTTATCGGAAATCACGAAACATTTAAAGGAGTGTTGAAAGAAGACAATGAATATGTGCGGTCCCGAGATCGTACCCATCAAGAGTTGGCCGCGTTATTATTTGATATTATAAATATTATTCATCATCTGGATGGTAACAATTTTAAATTTCGGTACAGAGGCAGGGTATTAGAGACAATAAGCGGCGGCACCAGCAATGGCGATCAGTCGTCTATTTTTAACGATGGTCTTATGGATAACCAGAATTATCGCATCAGGGATGTAGAGACAGGCGAAGAGCTTACCTTTACAAGGTTGGCCGCTATTTATATATGGAGATACGGTTTTTACGAAGGGCGGGGCGATACAGATAAGCGCCATCCAGATGGCTCCAATCTTTTCAGGGTTGAGCCGGCGAGGGTCATGAGAGTGCTTAATCTTAAGGCGGGCGATTCGCCTGTCGCAAAGGCATTTAAATCTTCACCGATGCCCGCGACAACCCTAGAAAAAGTAACCGCTTTTGAAGCAACCATGCTTCAACTTGAAGCGAGCATACTTCGTCCTAGGGCGGCGGGGGAAAGTAATTTTCAACCGGTTTTTTCAACGCAGAATCTTGCCAAGGGCGGCATATCCGAAACCGTTATCAGGCAGGAAGAAATTAGACTTATAAATGAGGGTTGGGCCGTGGTGTGGAGTTTAAAAACCGTGGACAGGATATTGACTATCCTGGATAAGGGCGATCCGCCTACGGGCGGAGAATGCAATTATCTTCTGCATTTGTTGTTCCCAAAAAAAGGATTGTTGCCATTTTTGAGCAAAAGCCCTATCCCTGAACGCGCCCGCGAGGCGCTACAAAATAATCTAAGTCAAAGCGCGCGCCGCAAAGATTTAGCGGCGGCTATCAGAAGCCAGAAAAAGGCATTGGAAGATGTTAATCACAATCCCGGTACATATAGAAACTATTTTAAGGAAAATCATAGAGTTAAGGCTCGGCGCGCCATAATAGGAGATAAAGAAAGTCAGACGCCGGCGCTTGCCGAGCGAATTTTTGTCACCTGCTTTTCCGCGGAAGGTAATTTTGCGTCGGCGCAGGTGCTGGGCCACAGTTCTTCGGAAGGAAACATAGTTATGCACGTTAACGGGATAAATGGGTTAGGCACAGAAGGGCTGGGCCTGGTCATGCTTCATGAGCATTTGGACGCGATACGAGGTGCGCACCAAGAAGATATTTTGGATAACGTCTTTAATGTCCGCATACGTTATCCATGGCAGGACATAATTGCTCATGGGCGGCCGGGAGGAGAAGGGGCCGCAAGCTTGATCAAGCAGAGAAGAAAACAGGCTGTAGATGAGGTCATAGCTGTAATTACGGCCAACATAGCGCCGCTCAACAGGAGCGCGAGTGCAATAATAAATGAGATAATAACGGAAGCCGCAGGCACAGGTAAATTCGCCACAATCAGATTCCCGGACATGATTTGGCGGGAATATACGAGTATATTTAAACCGGTTTGTGATGTGTTGAGCAGGCATGGAATCCCTGAGGGCGAGTTACTAAGGGCGGAGTTGTCAAAGGCAAACCCAAGCCCGGTAAATATCTCTAACATCCTGGCGGGTATTTTTCTGGAGTCAGGAAAATTATTTGTGTTTATCCCCTCCGAGCGGCAGTTGGGTAGCTGTGCGGTATTAAACATCCCCAAGATAGTTATCTATGGTGTGAGAGAACACGTGCCCATGAGAGATATTGATATTAGAGGAACAAATACTTCGATATATGTGGCGTATTCGACAGATGTTATCCTGCCCCCCTTGATTGAAGAGGAGGCGGTAGATATGAATACATTTTTGGGCATCCAAGTCCATGGACTTCAGCTTGTCAGGGTAAATGAAAAAGCATGTGAAAGAGGGATCCGCCTTTATTATGAGGCGCGAAAGTCCGTTTATATCCACAACAGACTTCCTGATAATAAGCTTACCGCGGACGAAGATTTTAATAACGTCTGCCGGGACCTTTTTAAGCGCCAGTGGCCGGACGCTGAGTTTAAAAAATATATTGATATGGATGACGCGGATAGACAAAACGGCGTTGCCGGGATGGAGGCTTTCGTTCATGAGCATTACAGCCGTTATGTTTTCGATGGCTTGAGGCATGAGGCATGCCACGGGGTCATCGGGCCAATTACGTTGTATGGCGGCAGTGAAATACTTACCAACCTGTATGATTTTGCGGAATGTGAAACCCATTGGGTCAAAATGATATTATTTGCTTATGACATCAGCAGGATGCCTACACCCGAATACAGAGAAATGTATGAATATATAACATCTCATACGCTGCCTCTTGTGGCGCAGGAGGCTGGATTTAGGCCGGGCATGAGCCGTAAGGAGTTAGTGCGGATAATGGCGCAATTTCCGGAAGATGTGCTAATTAGAAGATGCAGGGCTGATTTTGATGAGTTAAGAAGAATGTTTGCCCAAGGCGCAAGGATAAGCGATATACAGAAAAAGGTGATTTCTGCTGCTGAAGCGAGTGTCCTGCGCCCTCTGGCGGCAGGGGAAAAAAAGAGCCCGCGCCAAGATTTGCTTGCGCAGCTTAATAAATCCGGAAGGCATCAGCTTGCAATGGAACAGGTAGGTGATCTTATAGATAGAGTATTTGCGAACATCCCCCGAATGTATCTTGAAGCGAGGGACATCACAACAATACAAGTTATCCTTACCGCTGACAGATATTCCGCTCTGAGTGAGCCGCAGATCGGTATATTGATTGATTTTTATACGAGCGGCAATATAGAACCGCCACGCGTAGTAGATATGCCGCCGCATGGTCACATTGAAACGGAACCATCTAGCGAAGAGGCTGCTGTTCAAAAATTAACAGATAGGCTCAAAGAAGGCAGATTGATCACTTTGGACGAATTAAGACTTCTCATGGATTTTCACTTTAGAAAGTATGATATTGAAGGCAAGGTTTCAAAACAAAGAGCGGATATTGCTAGAAAAACCGTCGAAATTATCGCCGGCCGCTTGCCTGTGTTATGGGAAAGCATGCGAACCGAAATAGCGCGGATGCTGGTTACCGATCCGAGGTCCGTCCTTTCCATCTCTACTAATGTATGGCGCGGGTATATGGATACATTTAGGGCGGTTTACAGCCAACAAGGTGTACAAGGCGTCCCGGAATTCGACCGTTTGAAGGATGAAATGGGAAAGACTCCACCGTCAATGATAAGTATCAATAATGACCTAATAACCATATTCCTGGAGGTGCGTTTGTTTATGCTGTTTAGCGCTTATAAAACTATTTATGAAGAGCGAACAGTAACTCGTATACCTGAGATTGCTATTTTTGAAGTGAGAGAAATAAAAGAAGATCGGGTAAGGGTAATAGAAAACGATATTCCCTTAAGCGTACTATTTTTGGGTGGGCCTATGCTGCCGTCTTTGCGCGCGCGAGGAACAACCGCGCTTACGGCAGAGGGCATTATGGTAAATGGAAGGCCTACGATACTTATATATGAGGATGCTTTGGAGGCGGAGATTCGCAAACAGTACGGTATACGGCTTAAGATTTACAGGAACGAACCTTTGCCTCCCGGAGAGTTTACCGGGGACCCAATGACGGATGCGGCATTAAAAGAAATGTACAGGCGCCAGTGGTCGGATGCGGCATTTTCCAGGTACGCGCTGGATGAACAAAATGGCGAGGATAATTTCGTGTACGATAATAAGAGTGATTTTACCCGTTATAGAATAATGCACGAAGCTGCGCACAGGTCTCTTGACCCGGGCGTAGATCTTCTTTATCATGAGACATTCACTTATTTATTTGATATAGCGGAAGGCCCTATGCCCTGGCTTAGGTTGGTCGATATTGTTAAAACCACAGCTCGTTACTCGGGGCAATTTATGGAGGAGCATCTAATGGCAAGTTCTTTTTTGCTTAACGACGCCCTCCCTATGATTGCCAAGACGGCGTTCCCCGGAGCGCGTTTGGAGAACCGCGGAGCTATTATAGCCGCAATAGCGCAATTGCCGATCGATACACTCAAGGAGCAATGTATGGCAGGATGCGTTGCTTTCAAAAAGTCTTTTTCCGGCCAATCGCGTCAATCTACGCCTAGCCGCGGACAAATAGAAGAAGCGCAGAGACACATATAGTATAATACCCCTACCAATTTCCCGTGCAAAATTCCCATTTTCTGGTATAATAAAACATATGCGTGTCGCGATGTATTATAGTAATAATGATGTGCGCCTTGAAGAGCGGCCTGCGCCCAAGATAGGCGAGGGCGAGCTCCTGGTTAAGGTGTGGGCCAGCGGGCTCTGCGGCACGGATGTGATGGAATGGTACCGCGCTCATAAGGTGCCGCTTGTTCTGGGCCATGAGATAGCGGGCGAGATAGTTGAAGTCGGGGCTGGTGTAAAAAAATATAAAAAGGGGCAGAGGATAGCCTGTTCGCACCATGTGCCGTGCGGTGAATGCCATCACTGTAAAATGGGCCATCCTACAGTATGCGAAACTTTAAGAAAGACCAATTTTGATCCCGGCGGATTTTCTGAGTTCGTGCGGCTTCCGGAAATAAATGTAAAATTAGGCGTGTATCCGTTGCCGGATAATGTTTCTTATGAAGAGGCGACATTTGTTGAACCTCTTGCGTGCGTTTTGAGGGGGCAGCGGTTGGCGAGAATAAAAAAGGGCCAGAGAGTTTTGGTGATTGGAAGCGGGATTTCAGGCCTGCTTCACATCCAGATGGCAAAGGTAAATGAGTCGGCAAAAATTACCGCCACAGATATAAATGATTATCGGCTTAATTACGCAAAAAAATTAGGCGCTGATGGGGCAGTTAAAGCCGGTGATTACAAACCGGAGCCCGTTGACTTGGTAATATTATGCGCCGGCGCGCCGCAGGCGATAGAGCAGGCGTTAAAATCGGTTGACAGGGGCGGCGCCATTTTATTTTTTGCCGCCGCCGGAAAAGATGAAACAATGACAATTGATATTAATAAAATGTTCTGGCGGAATGAAACAACGCTCACATCTTCTTATGCGGCAAGCCCAAGCGAACATTTAGAGGCATTAGGGCTTATCGCCAGGAGAGAAATAAATGTCAAGGAAATGATAACGCATAGATTCGGCTTGACTGACGCCCAGAAAGGGTTTAAACTTGTTGCTGAGGCGCGAGAGTCGGTTAAAGTGATAATTGAACCACAGAAGTAAAAGCACGTCATTGCGAGGCCGAACGAAGTAAGGCCGAAGCAATCTAGCACAAGTTTTTAGATTGCTTCGTCGGCCTAAAGGCCTCCTCGCAATGACGATATGGGAGGGTGCGATGAACTGGGGAATGAAGAATAGGATGAGCAGGATTTTTAAGCAGGACGGCCGGACGGTCATGCTTGCCGTGGACCACGGGTATTTTTTAGGGCCGGTATCAAAGCTGGAGGATCCCAAAAAGACAATAGAGCCGCTTTTACCTTATACGGACGCGCTTATGCTAACTCGCGGCGTATTAAGGAACTGCGTTTCGGCAGACGTGAGCGTGCCTATGGTGCTTCGCGCCTCGGGCGGGAACAGCATTGTCGGGCAGGACTTATCTAACGAGGGCATAACAGTTTCCATGAAGGACGCTGTCCGTTTGAATGTGGCTGCGGTCGCGCTTTCCATATATATAGGAACGGAGCATGAGCATCAGACGCTTTTAAATCTGGCAAGGCTTATTGATGAGGGCGAGGAATACGGCATCCCGGTCCTGGCCGTAACAGCCGTAGGGAAAGAGTTAGAGAAACGCGACGCGAAGTATTTGTCATTATGCTGCCGCATTGCCGCTGAATTAGGCGCGCATTTTGTAAAGACATATTACTGCGATGATTTTGAAAAGGTCGCCAAGAGCTGCCCTGTGCCGCTTGTCATAGCCGGCGGGCCTAAATTAAATACGGAGCTTGACGCGCTGAAACTTGCCTATCATGCTATTCAGCGCGGGGCAAAGGGCGTTGATATGGGCAGAAACATCTGGCAATCTCCGAATCCTGTAGCGATGATCAGGGCTATACGGGCAATAGTCCATGAAAACTATACCGTAAAGAAGGCCCAGTCGCTTTTTAACAAAGGCTCTTCGAAAAAATAATTTTAAAATAAGAAATATAAATGGTATACTTTAAATATGGGAAAAAAGACCATTACTGAATCGGCTACAACCTTGTCAGAGGTGATGATGCCTGTGGACGCCAACCATTATGGCAGCGTGCACGGCGGGACGATACTCAGATTAGTGGATGAGGCGGCGTTTGTGACTGCGACCAAACACGCCAGAAAAAACGTGGTAGTGGCGTCTATGGATCATATTGATTTCAGGCACCCTGTTAACATGGGCGATGTGCTTACCCTTTCCGCGTCGATATTTCATACAGGCAGGACCTCCATGGATATTGAGGTCAAAATCCAGGCGGAGAAGATAAAGGAAGGCAAAAAGGTTGATATAGGATTCGCCTATCTGACCATGGTCGCGCTGGATAAAAAGGGGAGGCCCGCAAAGATACCAGGCCTTATCTTAAAGACAAAAGAGGAGAGAAATAAAAATAGACAGATAAGATTAAAAAGGGAAAGACGCCTTGCCGATGGATTATTGGAATAAGCTGAGCTTTCTAGGCCGGAAAGAATTAAGGGAAATACAGAATAGAAAGCTGCGTCAGTTCGTTTCCTGCCAGATGTACCCCTTCAGCCCTTATTACCGCGCATTATTCGACAAGAATAAGATAAACCCAAAATACATCCGCAAAGCAGAAGACCTCAGGATAATCCCCTTTACGACAAAGAAGGATTTTTTCCCCACTAAAGAAGCGCCTGACCGTTTTCGGGACTTTATCCTTCAGCCGGATGAGCATCTGATAAAAAAATACTGGGCCAGGAATAAATTACTGCGGTTGGCATTATTGAGGGTGGTAAAGCCAAAAGGGTATATAAAGGAATCTTTAGAAAAGGAATACAAACCCGTTTTCCTGACCGCCACGACCGGAACCACCAACCAACCGGTCTCGTTTTTATACTCCACTTACGACATAGAAAATCTGCGCGTATCCGGGTATAGATTATTGGAGGTATTTGCGGCCGCCGAGACTATCCGCGGGGTTAATCTATTTCCTTACGCCCCGCATCTCGCCTTTTGGCAGACAGTATTCGCGGGCCTTAGCCATCACAGTTTTGTGTTGAGCACCGGCGGAGGGAAGGTGATGGGCACGCAGGGCAATATAGAGGCGATATGCAAAGTCTCGCCGAATGCCGTGATAGGCGTGCCGAGTTATGTGTATCATCTTGTGCGTTCGGCAAAGGAATCGGGAAGGGATTTTAGTTTTGTCCAGAAGGTTATTTTGGGCGCGTCAGCTGTTCCCTTAGGGTTCAAGGAAAAATTAGCGGCTTTACTTAAAGATATAGGGGCAAAAGATGTCTGCGTCATCGGCACTTACGGTTTTACTGAGGCAAAATGCGCATGGGGGGAATGCCCTACGCCGCTTGGGATTTCGAGCGGTTACCATACCTATCCCGACAAGGAGATTTTTGAGATTATAGACCCGAATACGGGAGAAGTTAAAAAAGAAGGCGAGGACGGGGAGCTTGTCTATACAAGCATTGACGCCAGAGGCAGCTGCGTTTTACGTTATCGCACAGGGGATTTGGTCAAAGGGGGCATCTCCTATGAAAGGTGCCCTTACTGCAAGAGGACGCTGCCCCGCATATCCAGCGCCATATCCAGGGCTTCCAATATCAAAAACCTGAAGCTCTCCAAGATAAAAGGCGCGCTGGTGAACCTGAACACCTTTGAGTATCTTCTTGACGCCGAAGCAGGGATTGATGAGTGGCAGATAGAAATAAGGAAAAGAGATAATGACCCATACGAGGTTGATGAGCTGATTATTTACCTGAGCGTATTGAAAGGCGCCGACCAGCAGAAAATAAAAGAGGCCCTGAATAATAAAATTCAGGTGGCGACTGAGGTTACGCCGAATGAGATAATAATATTGCCGCATAAAGAGATGCTTGAACGGGTGGAAATGGAGATTTCGCATAAGGTAAAAAGGCTGGTGGATAAGAGGCCCAAGGCCTAAGAGAGGGAAAGTTTATGTCGCGGATAGCTATAGTTGACGGAATAAGGACGCCGTTTGTAAAGGCATGGACAGATTTTGAGGATATCCCGGCGCAGGAATTAGGAAAGATTGCGGTAAGGGAATTATTGGAAAAGACGGCGCTGGATCCGAATAATGTGAATGAGGTTATATTCGGTACTGTAGCCCAGCCGCCGGAAGCGGCTAATATAGCCCGCGTGATTTCCCTGCTTTCTTTAATACCTAAGGAAAAACGCGCCTATACCGTTTCCAGGAATTGCGCCTCCGGGATTGAGGCGGTGACAAGCGCCGCTGAAAAGATATCTTCGGGGTTCGATGAGATAATTATCGCGGGCGGGACCGAGTCCATGTCAAACATCCCGTTTATTTATCAAAAAGAGACAGCAAAGAAATTTTTGAAGATTTCAAGGGCCAAGAACCCGTTGGAGAGATTGGGCATATCCTTAAGTTTCCGGCCCAAACATTTTTTAAACCCGATTATAGGATTGCAGCTGGGCTTAAGCGACCCGGTCTGCGGGTTGAATATGGGACAAACCGCAGAAGTGCTCGCCAAGGAATACGGCATTTCAAGAGAGGAACAGGATGAATTCGCGCTTAACAGCCATAAAAGGGCCCTGGCTGCGAAAGACAGATTAAAAGAGGAGATAACGCCTGTGTTTATTCCTCCCAAATATGAGAAGGTTATTGAGGCCGACAACGGCGTAAGAGAAAATATCAAAATTGAAGATTTAGCCAAGTTAAGGCCGTACTTTGACCGTTATTCCGGCACTGTCACTGTGGGCAATTCCTGCCAGGTTACAGACGGCGCATGCGCCCTCTTAATAATGAAGGAAGAAAAGGCAAGGCAGCTGGGTTATGAGCCTTTGGGATTTATCCGCGCCTATGACTATGTGGGCGTTGAGCCGAGCAGGATGGGCATAGGGCCCGCATTCGCCATACCGGAAGTTTTGGCCAAGGCGGGCATGAAGTTAAGCGATATAGAGCTTATCGAGATAAATGAGGCGTTCGCCGCGCAGGTCATCGCCTGCGAAAGGCAGCTTGAAAACGCCGGTATAGGAAAGTTGAACAGGGCAATTCTTAATGTCAACGGAGGCGCCATCGCCCTGGGCCATCCCGTCGGGACAACAGGCAGCAGGCTGATCTTGACGCTGCTTAAAGAAATGAAAAGAATGTCTTTGCACCGCGGACTGGTTTCGTTATGCGTCGGAGGGGGCCAGGGGGCGGCTATAATACTGGAAAGGTAGCGGATGAATACCAACTTACGGTTAAAGGTGGAAAATGGTTTTGCCATAATAGAATTTGACCAGCCGGATTCCAAGGCCAATGTTTTATCGGCCGCAAGCTTGATCGAGCTGAATGAAATAATTTCGCGGCTAAATGCAAGAAAAGATTTGAAGGGCCTCTGCATATTGAGCAAAAAACCGGATATCTTTATCGCCGGAGCGGATATTAAGGAAATTGAAAAAATTACAACGCCTCAAGACGGCGAGGCCAAGGCGCGGGCCGGCCAAAAGATTCTTAATTTATTGGAAGGGCTGCGGATACCGAGCATTGCCCTGATAAACGGGGCGTGTCTTGGCGGAGGCCTTGAATTGGCGCTGGCGTGCGACTGGCGCCTTGCCTGTTTTGGAGACAAAGTTAAACTCGGCCTTCCTGAGGTAAAACTCGGCGTGATACCGGGTTTTGGCGGCACAAAACGCCTGCCACGCCTTGTCGGTTTACGCAAAGGCCTGGAATTAATAGCCTCCGGCGATGTAATATCCGGCAATGAGGCGTTAAAGATTGGTTTGGTTGACGGCCTTGTTAGCCAAAAAAGATTGCTTGAAGAGGGCATTAGATTCATAACTGAAAAAGGGCGCAAGAGGAAGGCTTATAAGCCAAAAATCAAAGGCCTGGTGAATATATTATTAGATAGAACTCCTTTAGGCCGGGCCGTCCTGGCAGGCCAGACTAAAAAATTTATATTCAAAAATACCAGAGGCCAGTATCCCGCGCCGTTAAAGGCGCTTGATGTAATTGTGAAAAATTATGCATCTTCTCTTAATAAGGCCCTGGACACAGAGGCCACGGCATTCGGGGAGCTGGTAGTAGGTTTGATTTCCAAAAATTTGATATCGGTATTTTATCTTGTTGAGAAATATAAAAAGGCCAAATGGGTTGAGGCCGCGCCTCGCCAGATTCATAAATGCGGCCTGCTGGGCGCGGGCGTTATGGGAGGAGGCATCGCCCAGTTATTAAGTTTTTATGGCCTGGCCGTGAGGATGAAGGACCTCAATCATCAGGCCCTTGGCCGGGGATTAAGACAGGCAGGGGAGGTTTATTATTCTGCGGTAAAGAAAAGAAAGATTAAGCCCAGTCAGGCGCTTTTTGGCATGGGCCTTATTTCCCCGACCACGACCTACAGCGGTTTTTCCACAGCGGATTTGATTATTGAAGCGGTCGTGGAGGATATGAACATAAAGAAGCGCGTTTTAGCCGAATTGGACTCTATTGCCAAACCCTCTGCAATATTGGCCTCCAACACCTCCTGTTTATCAGTCAGCCAAATGTCAGAGGGTGTAAAAAATAAAGAGCGCGTTGTAGGACTGCATTTCTTTAACCCTGTCCATCGAATGCCGTTAATCGAGATTATCCGCGCCTCCAATACCAGCGATGAAACCATAGCCACTACAGTTGAATTATCTAAGAGGATAGGCAAAACACCTATCGTTGTAAAAGATTCCTGCGGGTTTCTTGTAAACAGGATTTTACTCCCTTATCTTAATGAGGCGGGATTTCTTCTGGAGGATGGCGTATCTTTTGAGAAGATAGACCAGATTATGCTTAAATTCGGCATGCCCATGGGGCCTTTCAGGCTTATGGATGAAATAGGGTTGGATATCGGGTATAAGGTGGCGTTGCTGTTAGAGGCCCATTTCGGCGATAGGATGAAGGTCAGCGGCATCTTAAAAAAAGTATATGAACGAAAATGGTTCGGAAAAAAGTCTGCCAGGGGGTTTTATAACCATAAGGCAAAAACCTGTGTTCCGAATAAGGAGATTTATAGTTTGACAGGCGGCGGCGGAAATTTTTCCATATCCGATGATGAAATCTTGCGGCGCATGGCCTACAGGATGATTAATGAGGCCGCGATGTGCCTGGAAGAGGGCGTTTGCCAGCAGCCCTCGGATGTGGACTTAGGAATGATTATGGGGACGGGATTCCCGCCGTTTAAGGGGGGCCTGCTGCGGTACGCGGATTCCGTCGGGGGCGATAAGATTGTAGAAGGCCTGGAGGCATTCAGGGAAAAATTCAAGTCCGGACGGTTTAACCCCTGCGACTATTTGTCGGGGCTGGCCAAAAGAAAAGAAAAATTTTATAAATAAGGAGACGGGCGTTATGGACATGTTTGACAAACGTATTAGTCATGAAAAGAGGGAATCGCTTGAGTTGGCTGAGTCGTCAAGAGAGAAGGAATGGAATTATCCAAGTTTTGTGCGCGAATTATTTCACGGGCGGCTTCCGTGGGATTTGATCTTTCCTTATCCGGAGCAGTCAGCGGAGGATAAAAAAATAGGCACCGATTACCTGGCTAAGATGAAGGAATTCCTACAGGCCCGGCTTAATCCCGACGAGGTAGACAGGACCGGCGAGATACCTGCCGATGTTGTTAAGGGGCTGGTAGATATGGGCGCGTTTGCGATGAAGATACCTAAGGAGTATGAAGGCCTGGGCTTAAGCCAGGTAAATTACAACCGCGTTATTCACATGATAGCCAGTTATTGCGGCTCCACCGCGGTATTGCTCTCCGCGCACCAGAGTATCGGTGTCCCCTATCCTTTGGCCCTCTTTGGGACCGAAGAGCAAAAGAAAAAATATCTTCCAAGATTCAGGAAGGGCGCGATCTCGGGTTTTGCCCTTACCGAACCGGACGCGGGTTCGGATCCGCGGACGATGAAGACTACCGCGACGCCGGTAGAGGGCGGTAATTTTTATCTTATAAACGGCGAAAAATTATGGTGTACAAACGGAAATATCGCCGATATCCTTATAGTCATGTGCCTTACCCCTCCGAAGATAGAAAAGGGAAAAGAGAAAAAACAGATTACCGCCTTTATCGTAGAGACCAATACGCCCGGATTCGAGGTCGCGCATCGCTGTAGTTTTATGGGGCTGCATGGCCTGAAGCTGGGGGTTTTAAAATTTAATAATGTCAAGGTGCCAAAGGAGAATATCCTCTTGGGAGAAGGCAGCGGCCTTAAATTGGCGTTTGTCACATTAAATACCGGCCGCTTGACCGTTCCGGCGGCGATGACCGGCGCCGGTAAGTGGTGTATCTCTATTACGAGGCGATGGGCCAAGGAAAGGAAACAATGGGGCGTGCCGATAGGCGAGCACCAGCTGATAGCAAACAAGTTGGCGACAATAACTTCAAACACCTTCGCCATGGACGCGGTTACTTGGCTTACCTCTCATATGGCTGACGCAAAGAAATTAGATATCCGGCTTGAGGCGGCAATGTCTAAACTTTTTTGCACAGAGATAGGCTGGCAGGCCGTAGATGAGACCTTTCAGATACGGGGCGGGAGGGGTTTTGAGACAGGCCCGTCTCTTAAAGGCAGGGGCGAGACCTCTTACTCTGTGGAGAGGATGTTCCGGGACGTGCGTGTAAATTTGATAATTGAAGGCACCAGCCAGATTATGCGCCTTTTTATTGCCAGAGAGGCGCTGGATCCTCATCTTAGAAGGATGCAGCCGATCATGGGCAGGGGATCCCTGTTAAAAAAGATACAAGCGGTAATCTCTATGGGGATCTATTATTCACTTTGGTATCCAAAACTTTGGATTCCTTCTTTTGTTTCAGGAGGGTTTACCGGGTTGCCCGAACCGCTCAATAAACACATGAAATTTGTCAAACAGACGACTAAACGGCTTGCCAGGTCTTTATTTTTGAAAATGATGATCCATCAGCAGCGCCTGGAGTCGAAGCAGAATATTTTAAGCCGGTATGTGGATATCGGCACGGACCTTTTTGTGATGTCGGCAGTATGTTCTTATGCGGCCGGCAAAGACGCCTCAGCTGTTGACTTGGCCGACCTATTCTGCCAACAAGCCAGGGCTCGTATAGCTAAGCAATTCAGGGATATTCGGGTCAACCCGGATAAGGCTGCCTCGGCGATTGCCAAGAAAATCCTTAAGGGTGAATACGAGTGGATGGAGAATGAAATTATTAAGTAGTAAGTAAAAAATATTTTTCTTGTTTCTCTTGTTCATAATTTGCGATAGAGTTGTTTTTATTACTCCAAACTTCTTTCACCCACCATTGTTGACGTATAGTCGAACTAGTTTATGTGGTGGTAACTGGTAAAAGATATGAAAGTAATGAAGCAAACGAATAAGAAAATCGCTTTCGGATGGTATGGCGGCAAATTTAGCCACCTTGATTGGCTTCTGCCTTTATTGCCGTCAGCAGATCATTTTTGTGAGCCATTTGGAGGCTCTGCGGCAGTTCTTATCAACCGTACTCCCGCGCCAGTAGAAACTTATAATGATCTTGACGGGGAGGTGGTAACCTTTTTCAAGGTACTTCGTACGCAGCCAGATGAACTTATCCGCGCGATTGGTTTAACACCGTTTTCTCGAAAAGAGTTTGAGTTTGCAATAGAGCATGAGGAAGATGAGCAATTGTCCGATTTGGAAAGGGCAAGACTATTTTTTGTTCGCGCGCGGCAAGTCCGTACAGGTCTTGCGCAAAAAGCCACTTCGGGCAGATGGGCTAATTGTAAATTGACTTCTCGTGCTGGAATGTCTGGAGCAGTTTCAAGATGGCTAGGTAGCGTAGATGGCCTTCCGCAAATTGTGGAACGATTATTGCGTGTTCAGATCGAGAATGCTCCTGCTGTCGAAGTAATACGGCGTTACGACAGCCCGCAGACTCTGTTTTATTGCGATCCCCCATACACTCATGATGCGCGAGGTGATATAAACGCGTATAAGTTCGAGATGAAAAACGAGGCTCATCGCGAGCTTGCCGAAGTATTGCGAAATATAAAAGGGATGGCCGCTGTTTCGGGTTACGAGTCGCCGCTGATGAATGAATTATATAAGGGGTGGCATAAGGTAGTTGGTCCCCTAAAAAATGCGAATTCTGTCAGGCAACCACGGCAGGAAATTCTATGGGTTAACTACGATATTAAGGACAAATCACTATGGAAAAACCAGCAGATGTTCTTGATATAATCTTTGCAAAAGCTCAGCAGCATTTAAGCAAGACTTTTATCAGGGATGGAGAAATTTTGAAAAGAGCGGAATTCGTATCTCGCAATATCCAAAACAGGGCCGGCGTTCGCTTGCTTATGTCTTGCCTCTTGGCAAAAATAGTCAATCCCAAAATTGATATTAGGAAACCATATACGGAAATTGATAGCAAAGATTGTTTTTCCGGTAGAACTTATGATGAAGCTTATATTGGTAGTTTTATCGTGAAGCATCATTTGCCTTGCAACTCTACAACCGCGTTTTTGACCCCTGCATTGAGAAATAGAAATATTACACTTACTCCTAAAGTAAATCTCGTTGGTAGACCCTCGGAAGTATATCAATACGGGCTGGATCTTTTAGATTACGTGCATAGACAAGCTATCCAACCAGAATTGTTATTGGCGGAAGTCATAAGACAATTGATTGTTTTGCGCGATGAAAATCAGAAGCGCATGAAGTCTTTGCTTAAGAATCTTGGCGAAACAGGCAGCGTCGCACTTTCTGGTGAAGATATCATCAATCTTATAAAACAACATTTGAATTGTAAAGGCACGAGTAGATTACCGGTACTTATCGTAGCGGCAGCTTACCGGACTATAGCTGCCTGCATTCGTGAGAAGATATTGCCGCTACAATCGCATAATTCAGCTGATAAGCAGACAGGTGCGCTTGGAGATTTGCAAATTACTCTGAAAGATAAAAACAATATCGTGACTAGTTATGAAATGAAAATGAAGAAAGTTACGATCGACGATATAGATATTGCTTTGCAAAAAATAGGAACGGCCAGGTATAAAATCGACAATTATATTTTTATCACGACTGATGTTATTGAAGATGCGGTAAATGAATATGCAAAGTCATTGTATGAACAAACCGGCGGTGTAGAAATTGTTATATTGGACTGTATTAGCTTTCTGCGTCACTTCATACATTTGTTTCATCGTTTTCGAGTTCAGTATCTTGAGGAGTATCAAAAGCTCGTAATGGCTGAACCGGACAGTGCCGTGAGTCAGTATCTTAAAGAGGCGTTTCTTGCTTTGCGACAATCAGCGGAGAGTTCGTAAGTCCGCCCCTTGAAATATCGGTCTTCTTTTGGCAAAATTTTGCCTGTTCTCAAACATTAATTGGAAGAGGATTTGCATTAGCAAGAAGTGAGCGACCAAGCGAACGATGCATGCGAGATACGGCAGCGCCCCAAGGCACGGACCTTTTTGTGATGTCGGCAGTATGTTCTTATGCGGCCGGCAAAGACGCCTCGGCTGTTGACTTGGCCGACCTATTCTGCCAACAAGCCAGGGCTCGTATAGCTAAGCAATTCAGGGATATTCGGGTTAACCCGGATAAGGCCGCCTCGGCGATTGCCAAGAAAATCCTTGGAGGCGAATACGAGTGGATAGAGAATGAAATTATTAAGCAGTAAGTAAAAAATAAATAGTGTGCGCGGGATAAAAGATTGCAGCTTATATCTGGTAGTAAGCGAAGAATATGGCAGGAGAAGGGCCAGCCTTGAGATCGCAAAGGCCGCGGTTTCAGGAGGCATTGATATCCTCCAGATGCGTGAAAAGACAATGCCGCGCCAGGAGCTTATCCGGCTAGGCAGCCGCCTCTTGGGCCTTTGCAGGGAAAACGGCGTCATATTCATAGCCAACGACGACCCTCTTCTGGCCAAAGAGCTTGACGCAGACGGCGTCCATCTGGGCCAGGAGGATCTCGAACGATTTTCCGTCGGACGCGCCCGCGCTATTTTAGGCAAAGACAGGATCATAGGCGTATCGACACATTCCGTAAGCCAATTTAAGATAGCAAATGAATCGGACGTTGATTATATCGCGTTCGGACCAATATTCCCGACGAAGACCAAGGATTATTTTTTAGGCACAGCCCACATAAAGATAGTTGTGGAGATGGCGAAAAAACCCTCTTTCTTCATCGGCGGCATAAATCTGTCAAACATAGATGAGGTTTTGCGCGAAGGGGCCGGGGGCATAGCCCTTATCAGAGGGATACTGGAGGCTGATGATATCGCCTCAGCTGCCCGCGGTTTTAAGGAGCGGCTTAAAGCACATCTTAATAGGTAGCCATGGAAGATAGATTGATCATAGGCGGCAAGAATATCCAGAACAGGTTATTCATCGGCACCGGAAAATTCTCGAGCAATCTCATTATGAAAGAGGCCCTGGAGGCTTCAGGGGCGGATGTCGTTACCGTCTCGCTCAGAAGGGTAGATACGGAATCGAAGACGGATAATATCTTGGATTATATCCCGAAGAAATGTATAATCATGACCAATACATCCGGGGCCCGCAACGCCGATGAGGCTGTCAGGATAGCAAGGCTCGCGAGGGCGAGCGGCGCCGGAAACTGGATAAAACTGGAGGTCATACAGGATAATAAGTATCTCCTGCCGGACAATATGGAAACCCTAAAGGCCACAGAGATTCTGGTCAAAGAGGGGTTCATCGTCCTGTCTTATATGAGCCCGGACCTATCGGCGGCAAGACGGATGGCTGATGCGGGCGCCTCCGCGGTAATGCCGCTCGGCTCTCCCATCGGGAGCAACAGAGGTATCAAGACCGAGGAGCTCGTCCGGATAATGGTTGACGAGGTGAAAGCGCCTATCATAGTTGACGCGGGGCTCGGCAGGCCTTCGGATGCCGCAAGGTGCATGGAATTAGGATGCGCCGCCGTGCTCATCAATACCGCCATCGCGGTAGCCCAGGACCCGGCTAATATGGCGGCCGCGTTCGATCTCGCTGTTAAGGGCGGAAGGCTTGCCTATCTCTCAGGCCTGCCCTCGGAGGGTAAATACGGCAGCGCCTCTTCGCCGCTTACAGGTTTTTTGAGAAACAATCCTTAAATCCACTTTTATGAGCTATTACAACATCTACAATAAATATAAGAATCTGGGATTTGATAGGCTTTCTTCCGATGTTGAAGACCGCCAGGCGCGCCAATTTATATCGCTTCTATCACCGACCGACGAAAAACACCTTGAACAGATGGCCCAAATGGCTCATGACATTACCTTGAGAAATTTCGGCAGGACAATCCAGCTATATACGCCTTTATATCTATCAAATTATTGTGACAACCAATGTGTCTATTGCGGCTTCAGCGCCAAAAATGATATAGAGCGCAAGAGGCTTACCCTGGACGAGGTCGGGAAGGAGGCCGAATTTATTTCATCTACAGGCCTTAAGCATATATTGATATTGACAGGCGAGTCGCCGGAGAATAGCCCCATAGGCTACATTAAAGACTGCGTCAGGATATTGAGGAATTTCTTTATCTCCATATCAATAGAGATATATCCTCTAACTGAAGACGAATATGCCGAGCTCATATCAGAGGGCGTGGATGGCCTAACAATATATCAGGAGACATACGATGAGGCAGTATATAAGATGATGCACCCTGCCGGGCCCAAGAGCGACTATCGTTTCAGACTGGATGCGGCCGAACGAGGCGCGAAGGCCGGGATGAGAAGCGTTAATATAGGAGTGTTATTGGGGCTTGCCGATTGGAGGATGGAGGCATTTTTTCTCGGGTTGCACGCAAGATACCTGCAGGATAAATTTCATGATGTCGAAATAGGAGTATCTCTTCCTAGGATCAGGCCCATCAGCAGCAATTATGTGGCGCCACGGCCCATCAGCGATAGAGATATGGTGCAGATGATGCTTGCTCTTAGGGTATATCTTCCGAGGCTCGGCATAACCTTGTCCACGCGGGAATTGCCCGCGTTCAGAGATGACCTCATCGGTTTAGGTATTACCCGCATGTCTGCAGGTTCAACCACTACTGTAGGAGGCCGTACTTTAAAGGAAGGGGGCCGCCGCGCGCATCCTCAGTTCGGTATATTGGACCATAGGAGCATAGGCCAGATCAAGGCCGCATTGGAAAGGAAGGGCTACCAGCCGGTGCTGAAAGACTGGGTGCGCGTATAATTTTTTTAAAATTTTGGTTGACAAACAATTTTTTTAATGTATAATTGAAAATGGTTTTCAATTATACAGGGGTCATCAATTAATGCGCAAAGAGTTTGAGATATTCGATGAGTTTATCAGGTCAAAAGCCTTAAGGCATACGCCGCAGAGAGAGAAGATCCTGGATGTTTTCCTCTCCACCGAGCGGCATGTTTCAGCCGAGGAATTATATAAACTTGTAAAAAGAAAATTTCAAGGCATCGGATATACAACCGTTTATCGGACAATGAAATTGTTTTCCGAGTGCGGCCTTTGCGGCGAGATAGACTTCGGGGATGGCGTGGCAAGATTTGAGCACAAATACGGCCACGAGCACCATGACCATCTTATCTGCGTAAAATGCGGGAAATTTATAGAGGTAATCTCGCCTGGGATCGAAAGGCTGCAAGATAAGCTGGCCGACAGGTACCGTTTTACGCCTATAAAACACAAGTTAGAGATATTCGGCTTATGCAGTAAATGCGCGAGATAATTTTTTTGATATATAATTGAAAACAATTTTCAATAAGTAACGCGGAAAGAAGGATAAATTTGAAAGTGGCAGCTTTGGTCTTCGTAATGCTTATGTTTGGTTGTATGGGTACGATAAGACAGGTTAACGCGGCAACGCGCGATAAGGATTTATTATATCGAGCCAAATGTACGGCGTGTCATAGATTATATCAGCCCCAGAAGCATACGTATCAGAAATTACAGACCTACGTAATCAGGTATGGCAAAGGGCTTAGTGACGAAGAGCGCCGGAGGCTTTTAGACTATTTAAAAGAGAATGCAAAACAAGAGCGTAAATGAGAGGGTGAAAATGATTTTCAATAAAAGGAGGCAGTAATGTTTAAGAAAATAGCAGCCGTTTTTATGATCTGTCTTTTAGGCGCCGCGTGTATTTTGGAAAACGCTCTCGCCGACAGACGAAGCTATGTATGGACCTATGAATATATGACTATGCCAAAGGGGATGGCGGAGGTTGAATATTATTTGACTACTCAAGTGCCGGATACAGCCAAATCGAACGTAAATACCTGGAAACATCAAGTAGAACTTGAATATGGGATCACAGACCATTGGGATGCATCTATGTATCAGATGTGGAAGCAGGAAAATACCGCGTCAAGTTCTACGTTTGGGTATGACGGTTTTAAGATTAGGACCAGATATAGATTCGGCGAGAGAGGAAGATGGTTTATTGACCCTGAGTTTTATTTTGAATACATAAGAGACGATGACCTTTCTAAGCCTCACGTAGGGGAGGCAAAACTGATTTTAGGCAGGGATATAGATAATTGGAACATAAGCTATAATCAGATTATAGAGAGGAATTTAGAAAGAACCGGAAAGGCTGAGCACGAGTATGCCGCGGGAATAAGCTATGAGTTTTTGCCGGCTTTTAAGATAGGGATAGAGTCTAAGGGCAGCTATACAGGGCATGAGTATGCTATAGGGCCAACAGCATCATTGGCAACTAACAGATTCTGGGTTTCCTTCGGCGCGGCTTTCGGCCTGAATGATAAGACCGACGATGTGCAGACAAGGATGATCGTAGGGGTGCCTTTCTAAAAAAGTTAAAAATTATAGTATAAAAAGAATAAACCCCTTGACAAAAATAGTTACATATGCTAACATTCGAACATATTGATTTGTAAAGGTAACTATGAAAAATAAAATTTATGAGCTTCATGCGCAAATGTGCAAGGTCTTTACCTCGCCTAAGCGATTAGAAATATTAAATCTGCTAAGAGAGAAAGAGCTATCGGTAGGCCAATTAGTAAAAAAAGCCAATATTCGGCAGGCAAATCTCTCGCAGCATTTAAGCATCCTGCGGGAAAAGGGAATTGTCAAGACGCGTAGAGCCGGCAAAACAATATATTATTCGCTGCCCAATCCTAAAATTATTAAGGCCTTCGATATTATAAGAGAAATGCTTTTGGAACGGCTTACTGCGAATGATAGATTGATCAAAGACATTTGTAAATGGAGGTCAAATGATTAGAAGAATTTTTGGTTTTTCTGTAGAGCGTCCAAAATTAGTTATACTCCTAACATTGATAGTCACTTGTTTTTTCTTGTGGCAGTTTCCAAAGATAAGGACAGACACAGACCCCAAACACATGCTTCCCACTACCTCTCCGGTACGGGTGTATAACGACGAAGTAGACCGCCTGTTTTCTCTTCACGCAGATACAATCGTCTTAGGTATCTCAAACAAAGAAGGGATAATCAATCCAAATACACTTAAGAAGATCGCTCTTATTACCGAGTCTGTCCTGAAGATTAAGGGGGTAATTACACAAGATGTCTTGAGTCTATCTACGGTAAACGATGTTATTGTAAAAGAAGATGGCCTGCAGGTGAGACCATCATTAGATAAAATCCCCGAAACAAAAGATGAGTTGGCGTTCATGAAAAAAGCTCTCTATGACAACCCTATGTTAGTGGATAGATTCATCTCTAAAGACGGAAACACATCAGCTATTTATATTCCCATTGAACCTGCGGCCAATGGTAAAGCGATAGCTGATCTTATCAGAAAGATTTTAAAAGACCTTGGCCCTCCGGAGGAATATTATCTCGCGGGTGATCCGATTGCCAGAGATACATTCGGCGCCCAAATGTTCATGCAGATGGGCCTTTTTTCTCCTATCTCCGGAATGGTGATGTGTATTGCCCTATTTCTTATGTTTAGGAATTATACTCTTGTATTCACCAATATGGGCGTTGCGATGATAAGCATACTGTGGAGTTTAGGCCTATTGATTGGCATGGGTTTTCCTGTGCACATAATGAGTTCGATGATGCCTGTATTTTTGATGGCAATCAGCACTGATACAGTGCATATTTTTAATGAGTTCTATTTCCGTTTTAGAGAAGTCAAAGATAAAAGAAAAGCGGTTCTTGAAACGATGAATACGATCGCGAAACCGGTATTCTACTCAGACCTGACTACTGCTGTTGGTTTTGCCTCTTTAGCCACCGTAACCATCGTTCCTGTAAAGGTATTTGGATTATTCGTTGCTTTTGGTACGTTCGTGATACTTCTTATGAGCTACACATTTGTGCCGGCGATATTAATGGTTATGAAAGAAAGCGCCATACAAAGGGCGCTGAAGCGAGAGGATATTAAGGAAGATAAGGCTAAAGGCATGACCTGGTTAGTCAAACTCGGGAGTTTAAGTTTATCCAAAAGATCGGCTATCTTAAAGATTGGTCTTATCCTCATAGTGTTATCCGTGATTGGTGTCAGCCGAATTCACGTCAATAACAATATGGTTTCTTGGTTTAAGGCAAAGAGCGAAATAAGACGTTCAGATAAGATTCTGAATAAAGAACTGGGAGGCACATCGCTTGCTTATTTTGTCCTGGATTCTGATAAGGAAGATTTTATCAAAGAGCCATCCACGCTTCGCTATATTGAAGCCCTACAGCGCCAGTTAGAACACAATCCTCTCGTAGGCAAAACAACATCCGTAGCTGATTATGTAAAGCACATAAACCGCGTGCTCCATCAAAATGACCCGAAGTTTGAAGTTATACCTGACTCCAAAGGTGAAATCGCCCAGTATTTATTCCTTATGGAAATGTCAGCAAGACCTAATGATCTTAATAATGTAGTGGATTATCCATTCAAGAGGGCAAATATCTGGATTCAACTTAAATCATGGGATGCCGGTGTAATGCGTAAGCTTATCCAGACCGTACAAAAATACACCTTGAATCATCCGTTGCCTGAGGCAAAATTCAAACCCGCAGGTATTGCCTATTTTAATATGGTCTGGAATGATGAAGTGCTCCGAGGTATGATATCGAGTTTTCTTGCCTCATTGATATTAGTCCTGGGTCTTTTGATTTTTGAATATCGCTCTTTAAAATGGGGCATCATAAGCTTTATACCGCTATTAGCCACCATTATAATAATCTATGGGATGGTGGGATGGATCGGCAAGGATTTTGACATGCCGATAGCGGTCTTATCCACACTTTCTTTAGGCATGGCAATTGACTTTGCCATCCACTTCGTAAGCAGATTTAAACAGCGATGCAAAGAAACGCCCAATTTGGAGGAAGCATTGGTCTGGACCGTGGGGCGTCCCGGCAAAGGTATAATGAGAAATGCTATTTTGTTCGCGTTGGGCTTTGCGGTTATGATGTTTGCAAGCCTTACTCCTTATATTACCGTTGGTATATTCATGGCTTTAATTATGGCGTTAAGTTCTGTAGCGACATTAATATATTTACCAGCTTTAATAGTCAATTTTAAAAAATCGTTATTTTTTAAGGGAGGAGAATAAAAATGAGGAATATAAAAATATTGATAATGATATTGGCGCTAGGAACAATTTGGATAAAGGCGTCTTTTCCCGGAGATGCTTTAACTCCGGAAGAAATCGTTCGCGCCTGTTACGCCCATTTTTATTACGCAGGTAATGATATGAAGGCGAGGATATTGATGAAATTGATTGATAAGGGCGGTCAGGAAAGGATACGAGACCTTACCATGCTCAAGAAGAATTACGCCGAAGGAGGCGAGCAAAAATATTTTATATATTTCCACCAACCTTCTGATGTAAAGGATACCACCTTTATGGTTTACAAATACCCTGATAGAGACGATGACCGCTGGTTGTTTATCCCGGCAATAAATTTGGTAAAAAGGATCGCTGCCAATGATAAATATTCCAGTTTTGTAGGAAGCGACTTTAGTTATGAGGATGT
>Ga0105164_10000188_pt1 | contig 46511 bp, 45 predicted proteins | sample VDWuncwatermetaG_FD_89674 | JGI IMG/M metagenome (GOLD analysis project Ga0105164, IMG submission 89674) | Wastewater microbial communities from Netherlands to study Microbial Dark Matter (Phase II) - VDW unchlorinated drinking water | ecosystem: Environmental > Aquatic > Freshwater > Drinking...
ACAACTGGGTAATTTGATCTCTCTCGGCCAGGCTTAAATGAACATATTGTTTTCCCATAACCACTTAGAATAGCATATTCCTTTCTGCTTTCCCAAGTGTCGCACTTCATTGTTGAACCGGCGTTATCAAAAACAAACGCCTTCATTTTTATTTTGAGGGTCTACCTTGAACTTAAAGGTATGTAGTACTGCGTCCCTTTTTTCATTAAGGTAATCTGTTTTATCAAATCGTCTAAATCTGCGCGGCTCTTTACAAAATCTATGGATGTGGTCTGTATTACAAGCAAGGGGCTCTCAGAATACTGGAAGAAGTAGTGGTTGTAAGCCTCGTTTAGGTCCTCAAGATACTTGCTTGCAAGCTCCTTTTCATACTCCCTTGCGCGTCTCTTTATCCGCTCAAGCAATATACCCACCTCTGCCTGAAGGTATATCACCAAATCAGGCTTTGTTATCCGTGCATCAAGGAGATTAAATATCTGTTCATATAAGGCAAGCTCGTTTTCATTAAGATTCAAATACGCAAATATCCTGTCCTTGTCAAAGAGATAATCAGATATAGTTGCCCTTTTAAAGAGGTCCTGCTGTGCAAGCTCCTGCTGCTGCTTATACCTGCACATGAGAAAGAATATCTGTGTCTGAAAGGCATGCCGCTGCTGGTCTTTATAAAAGCTTGTGAGAAAAGGATTCTCCTCTGCCTTTTCAAGAATCAGCCTTGCATTCAGCTCCTTTGACAAGAGTGTTGCAAGGCTTGTCTTACCGACGCCGATTGGGCCTTCTATGACTATGTATTTGCCGTCCATTGTTTTTTAAAACCAGCGATAAGGGTGTATCGCTGGCTTCACTGTTTCACTTTATTTTTTTAATTGCGCTATCTTCCGTTAGATTATCCAACAGTTCAACAATTGCCCTCTTCAGCACCGGATGAACAACATCAGGTGCGATGTCTGACAGAGGCTTTAATACAAACCTTCTCTTGCGCATCTCGGGATGAGGTATCTTTAGCTCTGTTGTATCTATTATATCATTATTGTATAGGAGTATATCAAGGTCTATTATGCGCGGGCCGTATTTTATTTTTCTCTCTCTGCCGAGTTTTGATTCAATCGTATGGCAGAGCAAAAGGAGTTCCTGAGGATTTAAATCTGTTTCTATTTCAACAGCATAGTTCACAAACCATTCCTGCTCTTTATAGCCAACTGGTTCTGTTTCGTAAAAACCTGAAATCTTTACAACCTTTATATGTTGATTCTCTTCTAAAAGCGCAGTTGCCTTTTTGCAGTTAGCGATTTTATCTCCAATGTTTGAGCCAATGCCAAGATAGGCCTTCTTTTTAATCCCCTCACCCCCTTACAATTTCCTCATCCTTTCAATTGCCTCTAACATCCGCTCCTTTTTTACTGTTAAGGCAATGCGCACATAACCCTCTCCGTCTTCTCCAAAGCCGTTGCCTGGTGTTGTTACAATGCCTGCCTTGTTTAAAAGATGGGCTGTGTAATCTGCTGATGTAAAGCCCTTTGGCGTCCTGAGCCATACATAAAAGGTTGCCTTTGGTATTTCAAACTCTATGCCCAAGGACCTTAATCCTGCAACAAGGATATCGCGTCTCTCCTGATACACCTTTCTGATATCTGCTACAATAGATTGATCGCAGGTCAGGGCCTCTATGCCTGCCTCCTGAACCACCTCAAATACGCCTGAGTCAAGGTTGCTCTTAACCTTTCCCAATGCAGAGATAATCTCCCTATTGCCCACTGCAAAACCAATCCTCCAGCCTGTCATATTATATGTCTTTGAGAGTGAGTGGAATTCTATCCCGACCTCTTTTGCGCCATCCACCTCAAGAAAGCTCATTGGCTTATAGTTATCAAAATATATCTCTGAATATGCTGCATCATGCGCAACAATAATGTTGTTCTTTACTGCAAAATCAATCACCCTATTGTAGAAATCCTTTTCTGCTATTGCAGATGTAGGGTTGTTAGGATAATTTATAAACATGAGCTTTGCCTTTTTTGCGATATCCTTTGGTATGGCGTCTAAGTCAGGCAGAAAATTATTCTCTTTTTTAAGGGGCATGATGAATGGCTGGCCGCCTGCAAAAAGAGTCCCTGCGCTGTAAACCGGATATGCAGGGCTCGGAACAAGAGCGATATCACCGGAATTTATATATGCAAATGGAAAGTGTCCTATGCCTTCTTTAGAGCCGATGAGTGTCAGGACCTCATCCTCTGGATTTAGTTTTACATTGAATCTGTTTTTATACCAGTCAGCTACTGCCTGTCTGAAAATGAGCAGGCCTTCATAAGATGGATACTGGTGATACTTTTCGTTCTTAACTGCCTCCTGAAGCCGCTTTACTATATTAGGCGGCGTTGGAATATCAGGGTCGCCTATGCCAAGATTTATTATATCAATGCCTTTTTTAATTGCCTCCTGCTTCATCTTGTCAATAGAGGCAAAGAGATAGGGTGGAAGATTCTTTATCCTTTCTGCCCGTTCCACTTTAACCTTCAATATAGATTTTCTCCTTTCGTTATTTTAATCCCAGCACATCCATCATATTATAAAGCCCTGGCTTCTGCTTTACCACCCACTTTGCAGCGCGGATTGCGCCCCTTGCAAAATTGTCCCTTGTATGCGCGCGGTGGGTAACCTCTATGCGCTCGCCCATGCCGCCGAAGATGACTGTATGCTCGCCGACAATATCTCCAGCACGCACAGTCTGTATGCCTATCTCCCTCTTTTTTCTTTCGCCGATTATGCCATGCCGTGCATAAATACCTACTTCATTGAGATTTCTGTTCAATGCCTCTGCAATGACCTCTGCCATCTTTATGGCTGTTCCGCTCGGCGCATCCTTTTTAAATCTGTGATGCGCCTCTACTATTTCAATATCATAGTCATCGCCGAGTATCTTTGCAATGTCAGCAATGGTCTTGAACACAAGATTCACGCCTACGCTCATATTAGGCGTCATTACACAGGGAATAGTTTTTGTAAGCCCTTTTATCTCTTCTAATTCATCATTTGAAAAACCTGTTGTGCCTATAATAAAGGGTGTTTTTCTTATTGAGGCAATTTTGAGATTTTCAATTGTAGACTTTGGCATAGTAAACTCAATAACAACCTCTGAATCATCAATTATCTTGGAAAGGTTATCTGTAATGGGTATGCCCACCTTCCCCCACATAGCAGACTCGCCAGCATCCTTTCCTACTGACTGATGGCCTTTTCTCTCTATTGCCCCTGATAGACTAATTCCATCTGTCTCCTGAATAAGCGCTATTATCCTTGAGCCCATCCTTCCTGCTGCGCCATTTACTATTGCCTTGACCATAATAGTTTTCCTCTCAATCCCCTCACCCTGACCCTCTCCCACAAGGGGAGGGTGAAATTTTTTTATTATATCAGCCCATACTCCTTTAATCCCTTTTTCAGCTTATCTAAATTTGCATCTGACATCGGGCAGAGCGGAAGTCTAAACTCTGCTGTGCATTTTCCCATTAAAGATAACGCTGTCTTCACTGGAATCGGATTCGTCTCGCAAAACATCAGGCTGTGAAGGTTAAATGTTTTATAGTGCAGCCTGTTTGCCTCCTTCATGTCCCCTTTTTCAAATGCATCCCACATTGCAGACATATCCTTTGGTATGATGTTTGCTGTAACAGATATCACGCCCTTGCCGCCTATAGCATAAGTTGGCAGTGCAGTAAAATCATCGCCAGATAAGACCGCGATATTATCCCCGCAGAGCTGTATGGTCTCGCTTATCTGCTGTAATGAGCCTGTTGCCTCTTTTATTGCAGCTATATTTTTTATCTCTGACAGCCTTGCAACTGTTTGCGGGAGCATATTCACGCCTGTCCTTCCGGGAACATTGTATAGGACAAGCGGTATATCAACATCCTCTGCAATCTTTTTATAATGCCTGTATAGCCCCTCTTGCGTAGGCTTGTTATAATATGGCGTTATAATAAGCGCTGCATCTGCCTTTGCCTTTTTTGCATGCGTTGTAAGCATTACTGCCTCATCTGTGCTGTTTGAGCCTGTGCCAGCAATAACAGGCACCCTTCTTTTAACTGCCTCAACTGTAAACTCTATTACACGGTTATGCTCCTCGTAGGAAAGCGTTGCTGACTCGCCTGTTGTGCCGCAAGGCACAATACCATCTGTGCCATTTGATATCTGAAACTCTATTAAATCGCCTAATGCCTTTTCATCAATTTTTCCATTTTTAAATGGCGTTACAATCGCCACCATAGAGCCCTTGAACATCTTAATCCCTCCTCACTGCCAAGCCTCTTTATTTATCTTGCCAGTATATATAATCCTTGCCTCTCCTTCTAAAAATACATTGGAGAATTCCTTGCCATCCCAGTCAAAATATACCTTTAATGTCATGCCGCCTTTTGTTAATACGGAAACAGGGGATGCAGCAATGCCCTTTGCGCCAGCAATAAGCGCAGCAGCAACAGAGCCTGTTCCGCATGCTAAGGTCTCGTCCTCAACACCGCGCTCATATGTCCTTATCTTTAATTTATGAGTTCCCGCAACCTTAACAAAGTTTGCGTTTGTGCCAACAGGCTGAAAGAGCTCATGGTATCTTGTCTTTCTTCCTGTATTAAAGACATCGGTGTTTTCAATATCCTTTACAAAATAGACAACATGAGGAACACCGGTGTTTACACTGCACGCCTGATGATTTGCGCCTTCTATAGGCACATTAAAATCAAGCCTTAAGTCCCTCGGCTGTGTAAGCCGCACCTTAACATTCCTGCCTTTTAGCTCCGCCTTTATTATACCTGCCTTTGTGTCAAAGGACATCTGCTTTGGCGCAATCTTGTTCACATAGGCAAACCTTGCAGCGCATCTGCTTCCATTGCCGCACATATCTGCCTCGCTTCCATCAGCATTAAAAAACCGCCATTTGAAATTCGCCTTGTCAGAATTTTCAATGAGTATAAGACCGTCTGCGCCAACAGAGAATCTTCTCCTGCACACACTGATTATAAAATCCTTTATATCATCTGCATTGAGAATGTCTTTTCTATTATCAATAATAATAAAGTCATTGCCAGTGCCTGACAGCTTTGCAAAAGGTATCTTCTTTTTTAGCTCAGAAATGACGGCACCTCCTCTTTTATAAGCATATCCTCATAATTCTGCCTCTTTCTTATAACATGAAAATCCCTGCCTTTTACCATCACCTCTGCAATCAATGGCCTTGAATTGTAATTTGAAGACATGGATGAGCCGTATGCGCCAGCGCTCATCACAGCAAGGAAATCTCCCTGCTCACATTCTATCTCCCTGTTCTTTCCAAGAAAGTCCCCTGATTCGCATATCGGGCCGACAATATCTGCCTTGAATTTTTTCACAGCCTTTTTATGCACAGGGATTATATTGTGATACGCGCTGTAAAGGCTCGGCCTTATCAGGTCATTCATCCCTGCATCCACAATCACAAAATTCTTTCTCCCGCTCTTTTTAAGATATAAAACCTTTGTTACAAGTATGCCTGCATTGCCAGCAAGAACCCTTCCGGGTTCTAAGATTAATGTATAATCCATCTTCTTGCCCTTTATCAAAGGCACAATTGCCTTTGCAAGCTCCTTTGGCGCAGGAGGCTCTTCATCTTTGTATGTAATGCCGAGTCCTCCGCCGACATCTATGTATTTTATATTTATCCCATCTTTTTTCAGATTATCTGCAAGCTGGAGTATCTTTTTTAAGGCATCTACAAATGGGGAAATCTCTGTCAGTTGCGAGCCAATATGTTTATGGATGCCGACTATCTCAACATTAGAGAGCCCTGTTGCAACCTGATAGCATTCTAATGCCTCCTCAATGGGTATGCCAAACTTGTTCTTTTTCAGGCCTGTTGAGATGTACGGATGTGTCTTTGGGTCAATATCAGGATTCACCCTTAATGCAATCCTTGCCTTGATGCCGATCCTGCCTGCTATCTCATCTATCTTTTTAAGCTCCTCAGAAGACTCAACATTGAACATTAAAATGCCCGCATATAAGGCAGCATGTATCTCGTCATTGGTCTTTCCAACGCCTGCATATACAATCTTATCTGGCTGAACCCCTGCCTTTAAAGCGCGGAAGAGTTCGCCGCCTGATACAATATCTGCGCCGCCGCCCTCATTAGCAAAAAGCCTTAACACGGAAATGTTGGGATTTGCCTTAACAGCAAAGCAAATAATATGCGGTATTCCGGAGAATGCCTCGTCAAAATTCTTAAAATGATTTGTCAGCGTCCTGTGGCTGTAGAGGTAAAATGGCGTTCCTATATCCTCTGCAATCTTTGCAATTGATACACCTTCGCAGAACAGCCCTTCGCCTTTGTAATTAAAGTCATGCATTGTCTGAATTGCCCTTATTTTTGGGAATTTAATCTGTTTTTAACATACGATAGCTGAAATGTCAAATGGAAAAAATGGCTTGACAAAAATGGCATAGTATCCTAACATTGTAAGATTATGAAGCTGCATGAAAAGCCAATAAACACTATATCAGATGTATGGGACATATATAGAGAAGACTTTAAGAGGGTTGAAGCGCAGATTATTGAGGACTTAGACTCAGAGGTCTCTTTAATAAATGATGTGGGCTATCACCTTTTAAAAGGCGGCGGCAAGCGGTTCAGGCCTCTTTTGATGGTGCTCTGCTCAAGGCTCTGCGATTACCATGGAACAGATGATATTGTTCTTGCAAGCGTAGTGGAGTTCATCCATACAGCGACCCTTTTGCACGACGATGTTGTTGATGAGGCTGATGTAAGAAGGGGCCAGCCGGCAGCGCGTTCAATCTGGGGAAATCAGGCGAGCATCTTAGTCGGCGATTATATGTATTCAAAGGCATTATACAAGGCAGTTACATTAAAAAATCAGGAGGTCAATGAAATTCTTTCAACAACCACAAAGAAAATGTCTGAGGGCGAGCTCTTGCAGCTTTCAAAGACTGCTGACATTAATATTACAGAAGATGAATATCTTAAGATAATTGACTCTAAGACAGCGATCCTCATTGCAGCAACATGCCGGCTTGCAGGAGTTATAAGCGAGACGTCTGAGGAAGGAAAAAACAGCCTCACAAGAATCGGCTGGAATATAGGCATGGCATTTCAGCTTACGGATGATACACTGGACTATACTGCAGCCAAAGAAAGGCTTGGCAAGACACTTGGAAAAGACCTTTCAGAGGGTAAAATCACCCTTCCCCTTTTACACCTCCTAAAGAATTGCAGCGATACGGAAAAACCTCTAATTCACAGAATTATAAAGGAAGGCAAAATCAGAAATGAAGACCTTGAATTTATCCAGACGCTGTTTAAAAAATACAATTCCATAAATTATTCCCTGACAAAGGCAAAGGGATATATAAAGACCGCAAAGCAGGAGTTGTCATGCTATGAGGACTCTGCGCCAAAACAGGCGCTCATAGCAGTTGCAAACTATGCTATAATGCGGGATTTGTAAGACCTCCCATTTATGAGAAAAGAATCTCATCCCCTTGTAAAATTAGCCAATGACGCTATAAAGGAATATGTAAAGAACAGGAGGATTATCAAGCCGCCTGAGGATTTGGCAGAGGAGATGAAAGGACAGGCGGGTGTTTTTGTTTCATTAAAGAAAAGGGGGCAGTTGCGGGGGTGCATAGGAACATTTGCTCCGACAGCTAAAAATATCGCAGAGGAGGTTATACACAATGCCATCTCTGCTGCAACAAGGGATCCAAGATTCTCGCCTGTTGCGCCATCTGAATTGGAGGAGATAGATTATTCAGTAGATGTGCTTAGCGAGCCAGAAAAGATAGCAGGACCTGAAGGGCTTGACCCAAAGAGATACGGGGTAATTGTAAAGAGCGGTATGAGAAAGGGCCTGCTCCTTCCTGACATAGAGGGTGTTGATACAGTTGAGGAGCAGATTGATATAGCAAGGAGTAAGGCAGGTATATATCCTGATGAGGATGTGGAGTTGTATAGGTTTGAGGTAAAGAGATACAAGTAGGGAGGCATAATGGCTCTTGAAGAGGATTTAAGGCAGACAGAGGATCAGGGTTTTAAAAAGGGGATTATTTTTATTGTTATAGCTGTTGTAATCTTAACAGGCCTTGCCATTGGCATAAGATATGTCAATGCTGTGAAGACTGAAAGGGATGCGCTCCTTCAGCAGGTAAAGAACCTCAAAGAAGAAAATCAGCTTCTTGATGACAGGCTTAGCAGCATGAAGCTGTATGAGGGTGAATATAAAAGGGAGAATCAGAAGCTCAAGGCAGAGAACGAACAGTTAAAGAAGGAGCTTGCAGCGGCAAAGAAGCCAAAGGCAAAGCCTAAGCCTGCTCCTGTAAAGAAGACAACAAAAAAGAAAAAATAAATGGAGATAGAAATCTTTTAGCACTTATGGAAAGCAGTAAATAAAAAAAATGGCAAAGATAGCGCCTTTTAAAGGTGTGTTATATAATAAGGAGAGGATAAGAAATATCGGGTTAGTTGCGACCCCGCCTTATGATGTTATCACACCAGAGGACCAGAATAGGTTCTATAAAAAGCACAAAAATAATATAATAAGGCTGGAGCTTGGAAAGCAGTTTTCAGAGGATAACACATCCAATAACTGTTATACAAGGGCGGCTAAGTTTTTTGAGGAATGGCTTGATAAAGGCATCCTTTTAAAAGAGGGTATTCCTTCCATATATTTATATGAACTTATCTATTCAGTAAACAACGAGGAAAAAAAATTGTCAGGTTTTATCTGCCTCGCGTCACTTGATGAAGGCCTCATGCCCCATGAAAATACACACAAAGGGCCAAGGGATGACCGCCTTAATCTCCTGAGAGCCTGCAGCGCCTCATTCAGTCAGATATTCGGACTTTATCCTGATAAGGAAAACAGCGTAATAAACAGGATGGATTCATTTGTCAGGAGGTTAGGGCCGAAGATTGATGTAAAGGATGAAGCAAATATCCAGCACAGGGTATGGCAGATATCTGATTCAGCTATGATACGCTATATAAAAGATGCAATGAATGATAAATCCCTCTATATTGCAGACGGCCATCATCGCTATGAAACGGCGCTCAACTACAGGAATGAAATGATAAAGAAATATGGGAAGACAACAGGCAAGGAGGCATTTAATTATATAATGGTTTTTTTAACAAGCATTGAACACCCTGATCTGATGCTTCTGCCAACACACAGGCTTATCAATTATAAAAAAACGATAAACTTTGCAATCCTTGAAAAGAATTTTAAGGTTGATGAATTTAAGATAGCAGGCGATGAAGAATCAGCAAGAAAAAGGCTTCTTGCTGAAATGAAAAAAAATGGAGAGAAAGGGCATGCCTTTGGCATGCTCTATCCAAAAAACAGGAGCTATTATCTATTAACATTAAAGAGCGAGGCTGCATTAGATGCATATTCAGATAAAACACATTCATCTGCATGGAACAGGCTTGATGTATCCATACTCCACAGGCTGATAATGGAGGATGTGTTTAAGATAAAAAACAACAATGAAGACAGGATAGTCTATGAACAGGATGATAATATTGCTGCAAAGAGGGTGTTAAACGGAGAATACGACATCTGCCTCTTTTTAAACCCCACAAAGATAAACGAGGTAATAGAGATTGCAAAGGCAAAAGACAAGATGCCGCAGAAATCCACATACTTCTTCCCCAAGCCATTAACAGGGCTTGTGATGAACAAGATTGAAGGAGAGGAAGTAGAGGAATGATTTTCCTCTAATACTCGTTTAAAAAAATATTCTTTTGAAAATATGAAAATAGCTTTAATAATAAGCTGTGGAATCATTTTAATTCTTGTACTGGTTGGAATATCTTTCTACAATAAAAAGCAACTTACCTATACCATTCCTGATTTTGACAAGCCTATTGATGCATACACAGTGGGTGCAGAAGCTCTCTATAATCAGGGATTAAGCAATAAAAGCAAAGATGAACATGATCTCGCCCTCTCGGATTTTAATAAGGCATTAGAGTTAAATCCAATGGATGCCAAGACATATTACAGCCGTGGAAATATTTATAGAGAAAAGGGCGACTATGACTTAGCTATTTCCGATTATAGCAAGGCATTGGAAATAGACCCAAATTACACAAATGCTTACAATAATCGAGGAATTGCCTATGAAAGTAAAGGCCAGCTTGACATAGCTCTCTCGGATTTTAATAAGGCGTTGGAGATTGATTCCAAACTTGCTGCAGCTTATATTAATCGAGGTCTTATCTATAATGACAAAGGACAATACGATATTGCACTATCTGACTATAATAAAGCATTAGAAATAGATCCAAAATTAGCAGAGGCTTATTATAATCGTGGGAATGCCCATGGTAAAAATGGACAATATGATTTAGCAATTATTGACTTTACCAAAGCTTTAGAGCTAAAACCATCTTGTGCTGATTGTTATATATCTCGGGGAGCTGCGTATGGAAGAAAAGGTCATCACGATCTTGCTATTACTGATTTTAATAAGGCGCTGGAAAAAAATCCTGAAAATGCTCTGGCATATGCAAATCGTGGACTTGACCAAGAAATAAAGGGGAACCTTGACCATGCTATATCAGACTACAACAAATCTCTGCAGTTAGCCCCTCTACATGCTGGCACTTACAACAATCGTGGTATTTTATATATAAAATTAGGCAATAAGCAGCAGGGGTGTTCTGATATAAGAAGGGCTTGTGAATTAGAATTTAAATGGTGCAACACCTATCTTCTTGCATAAAGTAACAAGCACTGTGACTAATGAACAATTCATAGCTTCTCAAGCCTCGTCTTTAGCTTGTCTTTAAATACACTTTTTTATTCTCCTATTAATTTACTGCGAAGCAATGTTCGCACTCTCTTCATATCCTCTGGCGTCTCTGCCTTAAATTCCACGAATTTTTCTGTAACAGGGTGTATAATGCCGAGCCTCTCTGCATGGAGCATCTGCCTTGCGATATGGATATTATCCCAGTTCCTCATATTCTTTCCGCCGTATTGAATATCACCTAAAACAGGGTGCTTAAAATCTGCAAGATGAACCCTTATCTGATGCGTCCTGCCTGTCTCAATCTTTATCTCAAGGAGGCTTGCGTTCTTGAACCTCTCAAGTATCTTAAAGTGCGTTACTGCTGTCCTTGCCCTTTTTGTTGTCGGCGATATCTTTTTTCTGTCTTTAATATCCCTGCCAATAGGAATTTCTATTGTCCCGCTCTCCTTTTTAACAACACCTGCAACAAGGGCAATATACCTCTTTTCAATCATCCTCTTTTTAAACTGATGCGATAGATGCTGCTGGCTATGGTCATTCTTTGCTGCAACAAGCAGACCTGATGTATCCTTATCAAGCCTGTGAACAATCCCGGGCCTCTCTTTTCCGCCGATGCCTGTTAAGTCTTTGCAGTGGTAGAGTAGTGCATTAACAATGGTGCCTTTGTAATTCCCTGCTGCTGGATGCACAACCATTCCTGCTGGTTTATTAATTACAATAATGGAGCTATCTTCATAGATTATGGCTAATGGAATATTTTCCGGCACGATTTCTAATTCAGTTGGAGGAGGGACAGTAACAACAATCTCATCATTCAAGCGGAGCCGATAATTTGATTTTACTGACATATTGTTGACTAATACATTGTCGTTTTTAATTAGCTTTTGGATGTATGTCCTTGATATGCCAATATCCTGCTTAACTAAGAAATGGTCTATCCTTGTGTGTACATATTCAGGTGTTATTGAAAATCTTGCTGTATGCCCTTGCAGAGACATTATTCTGTCTTCTTTTTAAAGAATATCAAAGAAAAGAGAAACAAAGATATCCCTGTTGTTATTGCAGAATCTGCAACATTAAAAGCAGGCCAGTGGTATTGATGAAAATAAAAGTCAAGGAAGTCTGTTACTGCGCCATGCCTTATCCTGTCAATAAGATTGCCTATGCTTCCTCCAAGAAGCAGTGCAAAGGCAATAAGAGAAACATAGTCGTTCTTCTCTGTTTTATAAAAAAGAAAACTGATTATGCCTATTGCAGCAACAGAGACAATAACAAAGAATGGGATAGTAAAGCCCTCTGGCTTGTCAGCCAAAAAACTAAATGCAGCGCCTTTGTTTAGCACATAGGTAATATCAAAGAGCCCGCCTATCATCTTTATTGATTGATGCAGCTTCATGGACTTCTGTATATAGAATTTTGAAAGCTGGTCTAAGACAATAACAGGGATTGTTACAATAAAGATGGTTACATATTTGCTGCTCATTTTAGCTTAGCGCCTCCACACACCTATTGCACACAGTGGGGTGCTTCTTGTCCTTGCCGATTGTCTCACTGTAGTTCCAGCACCTCTCGCACTTCCCGCCGCCTGCATGTGTAACCATAACAGACATTCCTTCTATCTCCACGCTCGTGAATACATCCTGTGGAACTGTCTTATTGCTGTCTAATTTTGTTGATGACACAATAAATATGCTGTTCAGGTCAAAGCCTTTTAAGAAATTTATATCATCATCTGATCCATAGATACCAACCTCTGCATCAAGTGAATGTCCAATTATCTTTTTCTTCTGCCTTGCAATCTCCAAAGCCTTTAATACCTCATCCCTTATCTTTAAAAGCCTGTCCCATTTCTCTGCCAATTTCTCATCTACAAACTTCTTTTCTACCTTAGGAAAATCTGCAAGGTGAACAGCCTCTTCCTTCCTTGCAGGGATATAGTGCCACACCTCATCAGCAGTAAAGGTCAATATCGGCGCCATTATCCTAACAAGGCTGTCAAGGATCTTATACACTACAGTCTGGCCTGCCCTCCTGTCTTTTGAATCCTTTTTGAACGTATATATCCTGTCCTTTAACACATCAAGATAAAACGAGCTCATGTCCACAACGCAGAAGTTGTGCAGGGAATGGAATATTACATGAAACTCAAAATTATTGTACGCATCCTCAACCCTCTGGATAAGTATTTGCAGCCTGTGCAATGCCCAGCGGTCTATCTCAAGGAGTTCATTATCTGAAACCGCATCCTTTTCAGGATCAAAGTCGTAAAGATTACCGAGAAGAAATCTGCATGTGTTTCTGATTCTGCGATATGCCTCTGCAATCCTAGTCAAAATCTCCTTTGATATCCTTATATCATCCTTATAATCCTCTGCAGAAACCCATAGCCTTAATATCTCTGCGCCATACTGTTTTATTACCTCCTGCGGCGCAACAACATTCCCTGCGGACTTAGACATCTTTTTTCCAGAGCCGTCAACAACAAACCCGTGTGTAAGCACAGTCTTATAAGGAGACTCTGCAACAGTGGCGATAGATTCAAGCAGGGAGCTGTGGAACCAGCCCCTGTGCTGGTCGCTTCCTTCAAGATACATATCAGCAGGCCATGAAAGCTCTGTCCTCTCTCTTAACACTGCCGCATGGCTTACACCAGAGTCAAACCAGACATCAAGTATATCCGTCTCCTTATTAAACTCTGTCTTGCCGCACTTTGGACAGGCTGTGCCTTTTGGCAGAAGCTCAGACGGCTCTTTTAAAAACCATATATCAGCGCCTTCTTTATCAACCATGTCAGCAATCTTGTTAATTACATTCTGGTCCATCAATGGCTCATTGCATGACTTGCATCTTACTATTGTAATAGGCACGCCCCATGACCTCTGCCTTGATATGCACCAGTCAGGCCTGTTCTCTATCATGCTGTATATCCTGTTCCTGCCCCATGGCGGAACCCAGCCGATCTTTTTATCAATCTGCTCTAAGGCCTTTTGCCTCAGATTATTCTTTTCCATTGATATAAACCACTGCTCTGTTGCGCGGAAGATTACAGGCTTCTTGCACCTCCAGCAGTGAGGATAGGAATGGACAATCTTACCTTCTTTAATCAGGACGCCGAGCCCCTTCATCTTTTCATTAATCAATGGATTGGCCTTAAAAACATTTACGCCCTGCCATTCAGGCACATCAGATGTAAACTGACCCCTGCTGTCAACAGGCGTATAAATATCAAGCCCGTATTTAAGCCCAAGCTCATAGTCCTCCTGACCATGCCCAGGCGCTATATGCACGCAGCCTGTGCCAGCATCATTTGTAACATGCTCTCCCATGATTACCTTAACCTCTCTGTCAATCCACGGGTGTTTGCAAATAATTCCTTTATCCAGCTCAGTGCCTGACCATGCGCCGGGTGTTATTTCATAGTCGCCCTCTTTGAACCCGAATTCCTTGATGCACGAATCAATCAATTCCTGATTCAATATCATATATCCCACAGGGGTTTTAACAAGGCGATACATAAGCCTTGGATGCAATGCAATTGCAAGATTTGCTGGAAGCGTCCATGGGGTTGTTGTCCAGATTACAAAATATGCGCCCTTTTCAGGATTTACAGCAAAAAGCCCTTGCGGGTTTATAACCTTAAATTTCACAAATACAAACGGCGACTCCTTATCATTATACTCCACCTCTGCCTCTGCCAATGCTGTCTCGCAGGAAAAGCACCATAGCACAGGCTTCTTGCCGCGGTATACGCTCCCCTTTCCAACAACCTTGCCGAGCTCACGCACAATAGAGCCTTCGTATTTGTAATCCATTGTCAGATACGGATTATCCCAATCCCCAAAAACACCGAGCCTTTTAAACTCATCACGTTGTATATTGATATATTTCTCTGCATACTCCCTGCAAAGCCTTCTTATTTCTATTTTAGATAGCTCCTTTTTCTTTGCACCAAGATTCTTATCCACCTGATGCTCAATAGGCAAACCGTGGCAGTCCCACCCCGGAACATAAGGGGAATAAAAACCCTTCATTGTCTTGAATTTTACAATTACATCCTTTAATATCTTATTCAGGGCATGGCCAATATGTATATTTCCATTTGCATACGGCGGCCCGTCATGGAGTATAAACTTCGGCTTTCCCTTTCCCTTTTCAGCAAGCTTTTTGTAAATCCTTTCATCTTCCCATTTTTTTAATATCTCAAGCTCTTTCTGGCTAAGATTCGCCTTCATGGGAAAATCTGTTTTTGGTAGATTTAGTGTATCCTTATAATCCAAAACTTTGCCTCCAAATTCTTTGTGTTTAATAGGAGATACTACATTAAACCTACATTTGTGTCAAGCCCTGTAGGGCATTCTATTTTAGAAATTGCAAAGAAAGGCTTTTTGTGCTAAGCTTAGTATTATGAAAATAGACTGGAAGAAAAGAATCGAAATTAATCCTGATATCCTAGGTGGAAAGGCTGTAATTAAAGGCACACGAGTTCCTGTTGAGGTTATTGTGGGCGGCTTGGCTGGCGGTATGACAATTGAAGAGGTGTGCAGGGAATACAGGATCAAAGAGGAGGATGTAAGGGCGGCGCTTGCCTATGCTACAGAAACCCTTTCAGAGGAATATCTAATTGCGGTTTCTAATTGATGAAAACCTCCCATTCGGAATTGTAGAGCATCTTTTATCATTAGAACATGATGTTCTTGACATTGCAAAATCAAATCTCAGAGGCTCATCAGATAAGGTTCTTTGGAGCAAGGCTGCAGAAGAAAAAAGAATCATTATTACAAGAGACCTGCATTATCCTATCTTTGGCTTAAAACCAGCGCCATTTGGAGTGATATTAATCCGCGTTCCTATGAACTTTAAGGCTTCTCAAATTACAAATATTTTCAGAGAGTCTATAAAAAGTATAAAGTTTGATGAACTTAAAAATAAAGTGGCTGTTATAAGTCCGGGGAGAATCAGAATCAGCCCCTTGCCTTAGAGATAATCCCTTCCAGTGCAAACCCCTCCATCGTGCTTGACAACACATTTTTATAAGTATATTATTCAAAAATTTAATGGGGTTTCATGCCATGAAAATTAAATACTTTCAGGATACAGATACACTTTATATTGAGTTTAAGACTGCTGAGATTGTGGAAACCAAGGATTTAGATGAAAATACTCTGCTTGATCTAGATCGCGATGGGAATATTTGTGCTATTACAGTTGAGCATGCGAGCAAGCGAGCCAACATTCCACATTTTTCGTTTGAGCAAGTGGCAGCCTAACAAGCGGTTCACTATAATGCCGAGCAAGGCGATATGAAAAATTATTAAGTTTATGTATAACATTACATTACAAAACACATGTTATACAGTTAGGAAAGTAAGAAAAAACAAACAATTCTTGTCAATTATTTTTATTATTTGGTATTAATACAGAAAACTATCTAATAACCTTGTTAGAAGGAGAGATAATGATGAAAAAGATACTCTTTTGTCTCTTTATATGTGTAATCCCTTCGACGCTTTTTGGAGCATCTTTTCCTCAGTCGATAGCATTTGAGTTCCAAGAGCACGGGAAATTTACTGGTATCATTGGAAAAGCCTATGTCACCGAAACAGCAGTTGAGGTTGTGACTTTTGCTGAGAAAAGCGAAGAGGTTGTTTCATTCGCGTTTATCTATATCATATTTGAAAAACAAAGCCAGATTGAGGGACTATACAACATCAAATGCCGAAATCAATTGGGTGTCGTATCTACAGGAATAATTGATATCCGAGATCCACAGAAACCGAAAATAACGTTAACAAGCGATAAGGGAATAACTATCACTAATATCTCAAATGGTGGTAGAAAAATGAAAAAGGAATTCTTGCCGAAAGTAGATTTGGGGAAATAGAAAATCGTCTTGTAACAAACAGCTTGACTTGACCGCAAATAGCGGTGGCAAGTCAGCCTTAATCGTTAGTAGCTACTGTTTTCGTGGAGGGGAAATCATGATAACGACCGTGATAAATTACTGGGTTTATTTTGGTATATTAATGGGCTTCTTCTGGGGAATAACCGCTGTCTTCCTATATACGCCCTATCCGATGGAATGGAGAAAACCTTGGTATTACTGGTTGAATATAAGAAATATTTTCATTGTACTGAATCAATTCTTTTTCAATTTTGTCGGTGCATTTGCGGGTGCGTCTTGCTTAAGACTATTATATGTTCGAGTAGAACAATCTAAGTTAGGAAGCATGGAAATTGTCCTCTTAGTTTTTTCTATTTTGGGGTTATCAGGCAAACTGTCTGCAATCATTTGGGAGCTGCCAAACGCGGTGAGTGCTTTGCTTCAATCATTAACTTCTAAAGTTGCGAAGCCTTAACAGTAGTATCCCTCAAGCCTTATGTTGAATAAGGTAAAATAGCGGAAAAAGCTATCCTTAGGCGAGAAAAAGATTTTTCTCGCCGATGTCTTTGAGCTACCACTATCCCTACCATTGCCGCAGTTTCGTTATGTTTTCAAACAAGCAGTTAAAGGAAACTGATGACTCTCAGCCGATGTTATATGTTGGTAGAAGTTTTTTCACTCGGCATGTATCCTTTAGAAGGGTTTGCCCCTCATTCTCTCATGTTCTTTCAACAGCAAAGGGATAAACTCCAGCGCCATGAAGCAAGGCCGGCTAAGGTAGGTTATTTCTTCTTAAACACCTCAAATCCCTTCAGGTAATCATCATACTCTATTGGAGACTCTATTCCAAATTCTGATAAAAGGTCTATGGTCTCGCTTACAGACAATTCAAGTTTTGATGCAAGGGTGCTTAATGATAATTTTCCCTCTCTGTAAAGCTTTATCATTAAAAACTCCCATCCATGCTCTATAAGTTCTCTTGCAACTGTGGACTTATCTTTATGCTCTATTTTAGAAAGCTCGTTTACGCGCTTAAAATCCCTATCCTTTAATCTTAGACTTATAACAGCCATTAGTCTCCTCCTTCCAGCCTTTTTCTTGCATTATGAATTATCCGCCTGTTATATTGGCCATATAAAGACAATTTTTCAAGTTTAACTGTTGCAGTTTGCATATCAATCCTTCCATCTTTAAAAATATTTATAAGAAAATGAATTGCGGTTGTAAAACTTTGATTAAGAACCTTACAAGCCTTGATAGTGGGTAAATCATCAACCGCAATAGGACGCCCTTTTTCCACTGCCATATAGAGCGCCTCTGCCTCGCCTATGTGAAGCTTAAAGTCCTTGCACAGTTTATTTATAATCTCTCTTTTTCTATTTTTTTCAACTTTAATTTTCCCCTCTTCAATCAGGGTTGAGATTAATTTACCATCAAAAGACTCTTTAGCGGTACACTCTGCTTCTACTCTCTCAGGAATTATAATCTGGATGTCATCAGCAACTATTCTTAGAATTTCTATCTTTGCCAATAATATTAATGTGGAAGAGTCAAAGACTATATTCATTGATTACAATTCTACTACAATTGTAATCACAAGTCAATCAAAAATCCCTTGACTATACTAATAGTAAGGCAGTTTGCTCCTTTGCCCTAAGACGGTTGTCCTTATTAAGATGAGTGAGGCCGTGTCTTGGAATATAGAAAATATTAAGCCGCAATAAAAAGAGATTGAAGACTATATACAGGTTCGCTATACTATGTTGAGCAAGGTGTTTTAACATTAGAAGTTATACGTTTCTATATAACATTACTAAATGAATGTTATGTTGCTTCCTGTGCCTTTTTCTAAAATATTGCCAGACCTGATGCCTTAATTGCCACACCTTCTTTTCCATGAGATTCCTCATGGTGTCTAACCAACCACATCAGTATACTATAGCTTTAAATATTAGCTAAAATTGATTTATACAATCTAAAATTGCTTTTTATTGTGCTGCTTTACGCAACCACCAATCTGTAGACAAAAACAATTTTAAGTTGTATAGTTTGCGAGTTTTCTTATATGGAATTTCTGAACCCGAATAATTTAACCTGCTGATATTTTTGGGGATTTAATGGTAAAATATAAGTCAACAACATACTCTGCTGCCATCGGCGAAAAGATAAGGGCATTGAGGAAGCAGTTTGGGCTTTCACAGGAACGACTTGGAGAAATTGCCGGCGTTACTTATCAGCAGATACAAAAATATGAGAATGGGACAGATAGAATAAGCACTGATAGGCTGAATTTAATTGCAGAAGGACTTAATATACCAATTAGTTATTTTTTTGAAGAGAAATCGCTAAAGGTTAAGGAAAAAGAGGCGCTATATCATACCATTGGCGAGTTATCTAAAGAGGAGTTTGAATTAATAAAACTCTTTAGAAAAGTGAAGGGCAGAAAAGCGAAAGAAAAGCTTTTTGGCCTGATAAAAAGCGCCACAAAATTAATATCACAAAGGTAGGGGTTCAAGTTTTTGAACCCCTACCCGATTTTCTCCCCGCACATAATCTTATAAAATCATTAGTGCGGAGAGACCCCCCTCTTATTGATCTCCCATTTGACCTCATATCCTCTTTCCATAAGCTCCATAATTGCAAAGTGGACAACCATCTGAAGGTTGGTATCAGAAAGATTTTTAATTATATCAGGAAGATTTAACAAAAAATTATAAGTCCTGTTTTTTTCAAGATCAGGGTAATCACCCATACACAGCCCCATAAAAATTTAATAGAGGTATAAATAGAGCTAAAATTATTAACCTAACTATACAACCTTTGGTTGTTTTTGTCAAGGGGAAAGCGCGTGTTTTAGAAACTAAATTTTGTCACAGTTTTGCAAATTAACTTTTAGATGTGATATTATTTCTACGAAGCAAATGGCGAAACAAATTTACGCTTTTGCAGTTGATATGGTGGTCCCAACGGGATTCGAACCCGTGTTACCGGCGTGAGAGGCCAGTGTCCTAGGCCACTAGACGATGGGACCATTTTTTTTACATACAATACTTTAATTAATTATCTGTGTCAATGATTTTTTAATGTAATTTCACTGCTCCTATGCCTCTCAATTCAACAGTAAACAGGATCTGCTGCCTGTCAGGCCTGTGATTGTACACCAAGCCTGCTGACCAGCACTGCCTTGCATATTTTAACGTGTATGTCTGCTCCCTCATGCGATCTAATTGTAAATCGTACCAAAGCATTCCAGAGAGATCTAAACCAAAAGGGAGGGACAAGCCTGTGCCGCCAGTCAGAAATTCTATACGAGGGTTTTTTGTATATCGCTCTCCTGCTGTAAGGTACCAGAAGCGGCCTATCTGAAATCTCAGGTCTGAATTCAGCTCTGTAAGGGAGCCTGTATAGGGATTATATTTTGTGTCAATAAAGAGGTTAATCATTTGTTCGCTCTTTATATTCAGCTCTGCCCTTATATCAGAAAATGGCCTCTTTGGCGTTGACAGGTCATAATAGCGAATCTCTTCATTAATATCATAGCTCTGGGAAAGCTTTAACATAAGAAACTCAAGCTTTTTAATCTCTGCTCCAGTTGTGTATCTTGCTGAAAACCTGTTTGTAATGGCATAATAAACAGCATTCTTTTTTGGTATATTATCAACAGCATCAAACTGCGGTAATTGGCTCTGATTTACATCCGGTATATATTCATAGTCTGCCTCTGGCTCTATAGAATGTCTTATCCTGTCTATTGTACCGAGTCCTTCTGTATTAAAAATTCGGTTTATCTTTGTAGATAAACCAGCTCCAACAGAATATAAAAATCTGTGTGTAGACTCCTCTGTGTCCTTGCTCCTTGAATAGAGGGTCTCGCGTAATTCTCCCCTTGGTGAAAAAACAAATAACCTGAAGATGTTTACCTCTGCCTTTAATTTTGGATTAATATCTATCCTCTGGCCTGTTATTCCTGCATCCCTTTCAAAATTTGCTGCAGTGGAATTAAGGCTGTAGAATAAAGGCAGCTCATATAATCTATTTTCAACTATCTTATATCCCAATTCAGGAAGTCTCTGGACTGTTTCATCATTAACTTTTGTAAGGTCTTTTGTGTATTGAGCCCATAGATATAAGGAGCCTGACGGCCAGTTCTGCGTTATCCAGACATTGGAATCTGTGCTTCTTTGTATCCTTTCGTAGGTTGTCTCGCTGTAGTCCTTGTAATAACTCTTATCACTGACATAGTTTATATTTGCCTTTGCATTGAGTCTTTCAGTAAATGCATGCTCAATTAAATATTTACCTTCCCATTTCTCCCTGCCTGTTAACCACTCATTTACATAATTGGTGTATAAATTTCCCCGTGAATAGGGGCTCAGGACATAGCGGAATTCCAATGCAGTGCCAAGCCCCTTTTCGCTTCTGTAATCAGTATAGATTGTGGCATCCATATTATCTGCAATTGCCCAGAAGAATGCCTCTTTGAATTTAAACCCCTCCTTTGTACTATAGCCAATTCTTGGAATAAGAAAACCTGTCTGCCGCTTGGTCTTTATTGGCAGCCCAATATATGGTAAGTATAGAACAGGGATGTCTTTTATATAAAAAAACACATTCCATGCAGTAAGATATTCATTAGGGGTTACCTTTATATCGCTTCCCCTGAAGCGCCAGTCAGGTATCTTTGCGTCGCAGGTTGTAAGAGAGCCCTTGTCTATCTTATACTTATCTTCAGAAAGTTTTTCAATTTCATTTCCTTCAATATGATGGTTTCCTTTTTTTATAAACATACTGCCATTGTGAATTACGCCTACCTTTGTGTTCATGTTCAGATTAAAACTTTCACAGGACAGTTTGTCCTCACCGTCAATGATTACAACATTGCCGCTTGCAAAGGCATCCCCTGTTTTATTGTCAACAGTAACCTCATCTGCTGTTACCCTGACCTTTCCCTGAATAATTTCCACATGGCCCTTTGCAATATATGTATCCTTATCCTTGTCATATTCAAGCGTATCCGCATTTATAGTTATAGGCTCGCTTGTCTTTGCATATTTTTCCAAAGCAGGCGTTTCTGCTTTTATCAGTGACGGAAAGAATAGAGCAGAAGAAAAACAGAGCAGAAAAGCAATAAAGAGAAAGAAAAATCCTTGTGGCCATTTTGAGCGCTGACCCATCATCAACCCCTCAACCCTGTCATAAGTTTTGCTGGCGAGGGATTGGAGAAGAACGCCTTTGCCTCTCCAACAGTAAATAGCGAGCCAGTAATGCAGATGATATCATCAGGCATAGCAATCTCCTTTGCGTGCATAATTGCATCAGGGATATTATTTATGATAACAGCAGAATGGTCTTTGATAAGCCCCTTTATCCTCTCAGGGTCAGAGGCGCGGTAGTAATCAGGCTTGGTTAGGATTATATTTTCTGCAATTGGCAATAGCTCTGAGATAATCCCGCTTATATCTTTATCTACGAGAATGCCGAGGACAAGTATTATCTTTTTTTCATTTGCAAACTCCAGCAGGAATTCCTTTAACCTTCTTGCAGCAGCAGGATTGTGTGCGCCGTCTAAGATAATCAATGGCTCTCTGGAGACAATCTCCAGCCTTCCGGGCCACTTGGTTTTTCCAAGCCCTTCCCTGATTGCAGATTCATTGATCTTTAATCCAAGCGTTTCTAATGCCAAAAGCGCTGTTGCAGCATTTTGTATCTGGTGCCTTCCTGCAAGGGGTATCAGTAAATTCTTAAACTCATTTTCTATCCCTTTATAATCAAACCTGCATCCATCAATATCACAGTCAACCTCAGCAGCAGAGGCATCCTTTTCAACTACAAATGCTCTCGTATTCCTATTTTGGGACACTTCCCTTATTATTTTCAGCACTTCATCATTTTGAGGCGATGAAACAACAATGCCGTCTTGTTTTATGATTCCTGCCTTCTCATTGGCAATAGCAGAGATGTCGTCGCCAAGAAATTCCTTATGGTCATAGTCTATCGGAGTAATTACAGAGACAAGGGGCTTAATCACATTTGTTGAATCAAACCTTCCGCCCATGCCTGTTTCAATAACAGCAATATCAACATTCTCCTCTGCAAAATAAGCAAAGGCCATAGTTGTGGTAAACTCAAAAAAGGTCGGCAAAAATCTATCGGCCTTACAATCCGCGGCCTCAACAGCAAATAGCCTGCTTCTTATCTCATCAGTAAGCTCTATCACCTTATCCTCTGAAATCTCTTTTTCGTTAATCCTTATCCTCTCAGTAAGGTTTATCAGATGCGGAGATGTATATAGCCCGACTTTATATCCTGCCTCCTGCAGCGCAGATGCAAGCATAGCAGAGACAGAGCCTTTGCCATTTGTCCCTGCAATATGAATGGAATTAAACTTCAGATGCGGGTTATCCATTAATGCCATGAGCTTATAGGTATTTTCAAGCCCGAGCTTTACCCCGTATTTTTGCAGGTTGTATAAATAGTTTATTGTATCCTGATAGCTCATTTAGCTACAGTTATACCACAAATGTCCTGTTCGGTAAAGCGCCAGTTTTTATTGACATATATCTTTTGTTTATGCTTAAATAGTTTTCTATAAAATTATTTCATAAGGAGACATCTAAATTATGGAAAAGGTGATGCTACAGACAAACCTTAATGATATTAAAATGCTTCGCAGAGGCAAGGTGCGGGATATATATGACCTCGGCGAATATCTTTTGCTTGTTGCAAGCGACAGGGTCTCTGCCTTTGATGTTGTATTGCCAAATGGGATTCCGGGCAAGGGAAGGATTTTAACACAGATCTCCATCTTCTGGTTTAATGAGATGAAGGATGTAATTTCAAATCATCTCATTGCAACAGATGTTAAGGACTTTCCTGCTGTATGCCATAAATATGCTGACCAGCTTGAAGGAAGGAGCATGCTTGTAAAAAAGTCAAAGCCATTGCCTGTGGAATGTATTGTAAGGGGCTATCTTTCAGGAAGCGGTTGGAAGGAATATAAAGACAAAGGTACGGTATGCGGGATAAAGCTGAAAAACGGCCTCTTAGAATCAGCAAAATTAGATGAGCCGATCTTTACACCGAGCACAAAGGCAGATGAAGGGCATGATATAAACATCTCCTTTGATGAGGCAAAGAAGATTTTGGGTCAGGAGTTGGCTGAGAAGGCAAGGGATATAAGTTTAAGGATTTATAAAAAGGCAGGCAGCCTTGCTGAGAAAAGGGGAATTATAATAGCTGATACAAAGTTTGAGTTTGGCGCATATAATAATGAGCTTATATTGATTGATGAGGTCTTAACGCCTGACTCATCACGCTTCTGGTCTAAAAAGGATTATCAGGTTGGCAAAGGTCAGGACAGCTTTGATAAGCAGATTGTAAGGGATTATCTTCTGACCCTAAACTGGAATCAGCAGCCGCCTGGGCCTGAGCTGCCGGAGGATATTATTGAAAAGGCAGGTGCAAGGTATAAGGAGATTTTGGGGATACTAACAGGACGTTAATAGCTCCAAATTGCTGGTGTCTTTTATTATAACTAATGGCGTCATTGCGAGCGAAGCGAAGCAATCCATATAAAAGAGTCTTAGTATCAAAGTGTCTGCGCTGCCTGTCTTGAGATTGTTTCGGCTGACCTTGTCAGCCTCGCAATGACAGACTAAGGACTTAACAAATGAATCCAGACTGGCACTTATTAGATACTGAGACTATCCTTGAAAAACTTGGCACAGGCAAAAACGGCCTCACATCCACAGAGGCAAAGGAGAGGCTTGCCAAATACGGCCCGAATCTTTTAAAAGAGGCGCCTAAAAAATCACCCTTTCTTTTATTTTTAAAACAATTCACAGATATCCTTGTGCTAATCCTTATTGCAGCAGCATTTATCTCTGCCTTTACAGGCGATGTTACAGATACGATTGTAATTATCTTTATTGTATTTTTGAATGCGACTATCGGCTTTACACAGGAATATCGCGCAGAACGCGCTATGGAGGCGCTCAAGAAATTAGAGTCGCCTTTTGTAACTGTTATTCGTGACAGTTCGCACACAAAAATCCCTTCGCAGGATTTGGTTATAGGAGATATAATTGAGCTTTCTGCAGGAGAGAAGGTGCCTGCTGACCTGAGGCTTATTGAATCCTACAATCTTAATGTTGAAGAGGCGGCTTTGACCGGAGAATCACTGCCTGTTGAAAAAAATACAAAACCAATGGAAGGAAAAGCCGCTTTAGCAGACAGGAAGAATATGGCTTTTATGGGAACAATTATTACCTATGGAAGGGGCATTGGTATTGTAACTGCTACAGGCATGGATACAGAACTCGGCAGGATTGCCCATCTTATTCAGGAGGCAAAGGACAAAAAGACGCCTATTCAGGAGCGGCTTGAAAGAATGGGTAAATGGCTTGCTGTGGTTGCTCTGCTTTTATGCGCTGTTATCTTTATAGCAGGCATTCTTAGGGGAGAGCCGATACAATTGATGCTTCTCACTGCTATAAGCCTTGCTGTTGCTGCTATACCAGAGAGCCTGCCTGCTGTAATAACCATTGTCCTTGCTTTAGGCGCCTACAGGATGGTTAAAGCAAACGCCTTGATAAGAAAACTCGCTTCAGTAGAAACGCTCGGCTCTGTAACAACAATATGTTCTGATAAAACCGGCACACTCACTTTGAACAGGATGTCTGCAGAGTTTATCTACACTATAGATGGATTGGAAAAAGAATGGAATATAGATGATAAGATAACAGGAAAGCTGCTCCATGCAATGGCGCTTTGCAATGACGCAAATATTGAAGGTGATAAAAGGACAGGCGATCCAATGGAGCTCGCGCTGCTTCAGGCAGGCATCCACACAGGCTTAACAAAGGAAGATGCTTTAAGGGATTATCCGCGTGTAAATGAGCTGCCTTTTGATTCATCAAGAAAGAGGATGTCAACCATCCATAAAACTCCTGATAATAAATATATTGCCTTTGTCAAAGGCGCTGTTGACAGCCTCCTTGAGATTTCGCCATACATACTAACTGACAGCGGTGTTAAGGAAATGAGCAATGCAGACAAAGAGCAGATACTTATCTACAATGAAGAGATGGCGTCAAAGGGCGTCCGCGTCCTCGGCTTTGCATACAGGGATACTAAAAAGGAGATACAGCCTGATGAGTCTGAGAATGATCTTGTCTTTATCGGCCTTGTTGGGTTAAAGGATCCGCCGAGGGATGAGGCAAGGGCGGCAGTTATCCAGTGCAGAAATGCAGGCATAAGGCCTGTAATGATAACAGGCGACCATCCAGCAACAGCAGCAGCTATAGCAAGGGATGTGGGCATACTATCAGCAAACGACAGGAGCATGACTGGAAGGGAGCTTGCTGATATCTCTGATGAGGAATTTAAGGGTATTGTTGAAAGCATCTCTGTTTTTGCAAGGGTGCAGCCAGAAGATAAGGTCAGGATTGTTAATGCCCTAAGGGAAAAGGGGCACATAGTTGCAATGACAGGCGACGGCGTTAATGATGCGCCTGCATTAAAGGGCGCAAATATAGGCGTTGCAATGGGCATAGCAGGCACAGATGTGAGCAAAGAGGCGTCAGATATGATTCTGCTTGACGACAATTTTGCAACCATTGTTAGCGCAGTAAAAGAGGGAAGAATTGTCTATGACAATATCAGAAAGTTCATCCGCTACATGCTCTCAACAAATTCAGGCGAGGTGCTCACCATGTTCTTTGCAATACTTCTTGGCATGCCTCTGCCCCTGCTTCCTATTCAGATACTCTGGGTGAATCTTGTAACAGATTCTTTGCCTGCGCTTGCGCTTGGATTAGAGATAGCAGAGAAAAATGTCATGAAGCGGCCTCCGAGAGACCCAAAAGAAAGTATATTTGCAAGGGGCATGTGGCAGCATATTATGTGGGTAGGTTTTTTAATGGCTGCTGGCGTGCTCTTTGTAATGTGGTATGAGCTGAGAAACAGCGATGTCAGGCACATGCAGAGCATGGCATTTTTTACATTATCAATGTTTCAGATGTTCCATGTCACAGCAATACGATCAGAAAGGGAATCTCTTTTTACTATCGGCCTGTTTTCAAACGCAAAGCTCCTCGGCGCAGTGATTTTGACCTTTACTCTACAGCTCTTGATAACCTATCTGCCGCCTTTTCAGGAAATCTTCAAGACAACATCAATAAGCCCTCTTGAGCTCTCCCTCTGCCTTGCTGTATCTTTTACAGTCTTTATTGCTGTAGAGGCAGAAAAGGCATTCTTTAGATGGAGGGAGGGGCGGTAAAATAAAAGTATTTTCCTGGGATTGTAATGAAGCTTGATTTTATATAAAATATCCTATATAATTCTCTACATACAAAGCTATATTGGAGGTTTTTATGGGAAGCGCAACAAAGCAGGCTAATTTTCTTCTGCCAGAAGATCTAATTACGGAGTTAAAGAAGGTTGTTCCAAGGAGGGAGCAGAGCAAGGTTGTTACAGAGGCCCTAAAAAAGGAGCTAAAAAGAATTAAACTCAAAGAGGTTCTGCAAACAAGCTTTGGCGCATGGAAGAATAGAGACCATCCCGAATTGAAGGCTGGCACAAAGGCCTTTATTAGAAGACTCAGACGCTCAACAAGATTGAGCCAGCCATGAAAAATATCCTCGTTGATACAGATATCCTTATAAACTTCCTCAGAGGCAGTGTAAGGGCAAGATATTTTTTATCTTCATTGATTAATGAGTCAGCGCTATATTGTTCAGTTATAACTGCAGCCGAGATATTTGCAGGTATGAAAGAACACGAAAAGGAAAAGACCTCAGACCTTTTAGACAGCCTAAATATTATAGATGTAACACGCGAAATAGCAGAAAAGGCCGGGGGCTATAAAAAGGGCGTCAAGAGCCATAGCCTTGAACTGGATGACTGTTTTATTGCAGCAACTGCCTTTACTAATAATGCTCTTCTTGCTACAGGCAATGGCAGGCATTATCTAATGAATGATATAGAAAAGCTTATAGTTTCCACATAGTTGTTTTAATTAAACTAAGGCGCTTTCATTTTTTAAACATGGACAATGCCCGGCCTATTTCTTAATAAACATCTCTAAAAAAGTCAGACATGTTTTTGCCGATTTCCTCACAGTTATTCCCCAGCAGCTTCATGGAATCACCGCCAAAGGAGCCGCCTTTGCCATATTTTATATCACGGAATTTTACCACTACCTTGCCAGTGGCTGTTTCTGTCATGGTGCCCGCAACTGTAACATTGGTCCAGCCGCCAGTGCCCATGTATCTTGCGCCACGGCTGCCGCGGTCAAATTGTACAAATTTGCCCTCAATTATCAGGTCGTAGCCTGCTGCCTCTTCCTTTGTATTTACAATGCCAAGCTTAGGATAGAATTTGTGGCCCCCCATCTCCTCCATAAACCCAGTGATCAGATAACCGCTGGCAGAATGTTTGAATGCCTCCATCTCCGTGCGCTCCTCTGCATTAGTGCTTAAAAAAGACACATCACTTGCATCAAACGGCCGAATGCCTACAGACTTGTATTTACGGAATCGCTCTGTAGTATGCAGCTCCTCGTAAGACAGCTGGCCCGGCGCGCCTCCAGCGGCGTGTCGGCAGGCTTGGCATGGGCGCAGCCAAGGAGCGCTATTAGTCCAAACAACAACAATATCCTTCTCAACATACGCACCTCCTTAAATGTTGCTTATTATGAGTCAAATATCTATATTTTTAAAATTACCAGAAACCTTTGAATCTGTCAAGACAGTAACCGAAGAAACTCTCATTTCGTTATCAGATACCTTCATTATTATTCCTAAAGCTGTAATAATCGTTATTCCCAATGATGATATGGTCCAGCAAAGTAATATCAACCGTCTTAAGCGCTTCTTTTATGGCCATTGTCACCCATCTATCATCTTGGGAAGGCTGTAACGCGCCAGAGGGATGATTATGAGCTATAATTACGCCTACCGCGTGATTATAAAGCGCCCTTTCCACAACCTTTCTCGGATAGACCACAGAACGATTAACCGTGCCAATCTTAAATGTCTCGACAGCTATTAACTGATTTCTGCTGTCTAAAAAGAGCATTTTAAACTCCTCATCAACCGCGCCTTTTAATGACGCTTTTAAATAATCATAGACTACTTGAGGAGATGAAAGTAAATCCCTGTTATGTATCCCGTTCTCCGCATAAAGAATCGCCACATCTTTTAATAATTTCAAAAAAAGCGCCGCATGTCCTGAAATTTCTTTTATGCCCTGCAGCTCTTTTCTGTCCGAATCCAGCACGCCATTAATCGTCTTAAAACGAGATAGTAATTCCTTGGCAATCTGTTTTGTATCCTTGCGGGAAATAGCATAAGACAATACTAACTCCAGCACTTCATAATCCAGCCAGCCATCTATCCCGGATTTTTCGTATTTTTCCTTTATCCTCTGGCGATGGCCGACATAGCTTGGTTTTTTCGCTACAATCATATTGTCTCTTTTAATTGATTATTGCACTTCTCCCAATCAGGCAAAAAAGCAAACATAAGACTCTTAAACAGCTTGCCATGATTCGGCGCCTTCATATGAAGAAGTTCATGCAGCACAACATAATCTATCAAGCTCCTGCGCTTCTCAAGAAGCTCGGAATTAAATGTAAGACGGCCGCTTCCCGAAAGGGACGCCCATTTTGTCTTCATCGGCCTTAAATGTATTTCTTTGGGCTCAACCTTAAGCTTAATCGCCCAATCCCATACAATGGATTTAAAATCCTTTGCCTCAATCTTGCCATCGCTCAACAAAAGGCCTGACATGAACTATCTCCCGATTTTCAAAATCTTATCCACAAGCCCGACTGCCTTATCTTTATCAATCGTCTTTAGAAGAATCTTATATAAGCTCGCGGTCAACTCCATTGCCTCTTTTGCATTCTCCCGCCAGTGAGGGTTTTGGCTAAACGCGCTGTCAATCTGCACAGCTAACCCATCAGAATTTTCTATATCTTCTTTTTTAAGAATCCAGTATACAGTGAATTTCTGCGCGTCAAAATTCTTTTCAGCCTGTTCCTTTTTAGCCTGATTAATCTCCTCAATAATCTTCTCAAGCCGGGTTAAAGCTTCCTGAGTAGAGATTTGACGGCCGTCATACAACTCAACAACCACCTCAGCCCGCTCACCGATTGAAATCAGATAAGGAAGCGCATCCTCGTTATCCAGCACGAACTTCTCAATGCTCTTTCGCAAGTTAATCACCTTTGCATTATCGGAGCCATCGTCTTTTTTTAATGCCTGCAAAGTATCTTCTTTAATCTCATAAATCTTATACGGCTTTGGTATATCATAATTCTCAACCGCTTTGCGGACAAGCACCTGAGTTTTTCGCATGAGCTCCTTATCCACCACAACCCTCTTGTTCCTTCTCTTGTTCCGTCCTTCGTGGACTAAATGCCATTGAATAGAACACCTTTCGGTTTTAATGTTGCAATGTCGGTTGAATTTATTTCCGATAAATCAGATTTATATCTCACTTCTGAAACTTCTGTTGGAATATGAATTTCTTCAATCTTCTTAATGTCTTGATGTTTGTAAAACTGCAATGAATCTTTTGCTATCTGATAGTCAAACTTGATTTTAATTGATTGTTCCAATGAATTACCAAGCGTTCGGCAAACAATGTTGTTTAATTTGTCTATAAGTTCAAGGTCGTCTTGAACTTTTACTGTTATGTTGTCAACGAGTTGTTGAATATTTTTTCCTGAGTTGTTTTGTCTGACGAAAACAGAAGCAATTAAAACCTGTGTTCCTGTCGGTGGATTTAATTGATCGGATGAAAATGTATGTATGCGTTCAAAGTTTGAATTGCTTTTTATTTCTATTTTCTCTACATCCGAATTGAAATCAAATTTCTCCTCTGGAATGTTATGCCAATAATTCAAAAATATTCTTGGTTTTTTGGAATTCTCAATGAAAAATAATTCTGCCCAAAGTCCTTGAACAGTGTTTGTTGGCGTGTCGCTAAGTGAACGGAAAACTTCAACGAACTTGTTTATGGTTTCGATTACCTGTTCTTGTGTTGGCTTTGCATTAAGTGATTTTACAAGTGATTCTGAAACACGAAGAAAATATTCCCGCAAGTGTCTGTCCTCACTCATAAAAGTAACAACAGTGAAAGTTTGAAAACTTGTTTTCCCATTCTCAGTTACCTTGCACTCAATATTCTGTGCAAGTTGCAAATATTTCAAGCGAAAATTTTTTAGCAAAGCATTTCTTACCTGATTTATAACTGATAAAAGCAAAACTGGATTACCTTCAATGTTAACCGCAATTCTGAAATTTGGATAATCGGGAATTGGAACTGCATTGAAGACCTTTCCATTGCCTTCTTCGGGAATTGAAAGTGAGTCGTATAATTCAATTAAGTTCATGCTCTGTTTTCAGGTTGACGAATTATGTCTGTTCCGATATGCTCGGGAATCCATATTGCAAGTGTTGGAACACTTGTAAAAGCGGTATCTCTTAAATCAAGTAAATGAACTTGAATAGTTAAAAGATTTTCGTCTTTGATTTCCGAATCACCAGGATAAATTACTTCTCCTGTTCTTGGATTTCGTCCTTGAAAGAGTTGTTGTATTTCATCATTCCTGTCTAACCTACGAGTTCTCCTTTTCCATTCATTTAAGCTTCTTGCACTCATCAGATAAACCAAACACTCATCATCCAGATGCTTATTCAAATAGCGTTTTAAAATTCCTCTCAAGCTTGAATAGGTTGCAGAATCGCTTTCTCGTGTAAACTTGAGCTTGTTTAGCAAATGCTCTAAACATTCTCTGATTGAAATCCTTGCTACAAGATGCTTTTGATCTTCTGTTCTGTTTGCATGTCCTTCGTCTTCTGAAAACATTGCTACTTTTGGATTTAGAAATTCAAACAAAGCGGTTTGGTTTGTAGTAATTAAATTTTCTGTATCGTGTGGTGCATTTATTCTGAACCAATCATTGCCAAATCTATCTCGGTCAATATCATCATACAAAACATTTGCTCTTGTTAGATTCAGCATTTGGTCTAACACTGCCTCTCTGTCCCAATCATTCAAGTGCTTATTATTTATATCAAACTCCTCTAATCTGTCTCTGACATCTTCTTCATGTTCAATAATTGCATTAAAGGCATCTATTGTAACCTGTGGAAGATAGACTCGGCAGAAGCCTAAATAGCCTCGTTTGTAACCAAAAAATCTTGCTCTTTGTAGAATAGTGTCAACATTGCTAACGCCAAGGTTTCTTGGCATATAAGTAACAGTCAAGCCCTCAACAGTAAATCCTCTGTCCATTGCTTGCCCTCCAACAAGAATCCATGAATAGGAATCTCTCCAATTTATATTAGGGGTCCTTCCTCTACTTGCATTTACTTCAAGTATTGGCGTATAAGTAATCGCATGGACAAGATTGTGATCGGTTAATCTTTCAAATTCGGGAAGTGCTCCAGCAACTGTCATTTGTAAATCGTTGTATGCTTTTTTGAATATTTCAATCAATTCTCTTTTTTCATCATTGTCATTTCCCGACAATAATCTTCGCCAACTTTCTTTGATTGCATTTACCCAATTCCAAAACCTATTGTGTTCGTCTTGTGAACGAGAAGGATGAACAAGCATTGAACGATTTCTTTGATCGTTTAAAATTTCTCCTGCAATAACGCCTAAATAGAAAACTTTCAAAGCATAAAGCAAACTGTCTGGTGGCTCTTGAATTGGATGGTTTACTGTTGGAATGTCGTGTACGGGAATTTCACAAATAAGATTTGGGTTCTCTTGAAAGAATTGTATTCCTCCTGTGTATTCGACTCCGGGTGTAAGTAGTTTGATAAAATTGGGTGATAACCTGTCCATGATGTTGATGAACAAGGTTGCTTGCGGTGTTGCTGTGTATTGTAGAAATGTATGGTGAGAAGAAATTGCTCTTAGCCCTGTTATCCTTCTGTAAATTGTAGATACTTCATTTTCGGTTAAATCATCAAGGTCAATTCCTTCTCTTGCGGATTGTCTTGCTCTTGTGTTCAAACTTGCTTGGTCTCCTTCGTCATCAATTATTAAGATAGGTACTCCATTTAATGGCAAACCGTTTAAAAGATTTGTGAGATTTCGCAAGTGAGAACCGTTTTTCATTACTGTAATTAAAACTGTTCTGCAACGGTCATTCGAAAAAGTTGGGTCAGCCCATTGAGCTAAAGTTGTTTCGATAGTTTCTCTTTCCTCAATCCTGCTTGGGTTTTGAAGTAAAGTCCATTTGCGGTCAAATCTCGTATCTAATCTTAAATCCCTTCTTAAACGATCGGTGGATTGATTAACGAGAGGAACTGATGTTCCTGCAATGATGATTACAATCTGATAATTATTGTCCCTTGCTAAAGCCGTAAGAGTAGTAAATGAAAGTGTCTTTCCGCTTTGAACATAACCGATAACAATTCCTGTTTCGTTATTGGTAGGATTGTTTGGATTTCCGCACACTTGCATGATGCGGTAAGTTTCATCTAATACTCTAATGCCTGTTTCATTTAATGTTCTATCAGGATTTGCAAAACCTTTGCTTCGCAACAAGTCATTTGTTTCATCACCAACAAACGGATTCCATTGTCCGTTGTTTGCGTTGTTTTGTATTTCTATTACTTCAGGCATATTATTATTGCTTTGATAAGTTTGAGATAAGTTCGTTAAAATTTCTTCTCACTTCGCCTTGCGTTTTTACTCCGCTTCCTTTTGCAATTACTTCTGAAAGTCCTAACGCTGCAGCAATACGAAGTATAGGTTCAATCTTGCTTGTATCCACTCCTGCAAACTCAACCATGAACGGATGTGTAAGAGAAAGACGAATTCCAATTTGCCTTACTGATTTATCAGTTGTTTTTTCTTTTATCAGATGGTCGCCAACCTCAATTAATTCTTTCAGTGAGGTATCGTATGAAAGTTCTATAAAAATTTTCCAGTGCACTTTGTTAAAACGAACATCAAATTCTCTATGAAGTGTTTTTTCTGTTTTAATGAGTTCTTGCTGTTCGGCCTCTGAAACTATAGGTGCATTTACAACATTTGCTATCGCTTGCGGTGCTTTCTTTTCGAGATCATCAACCGTTTCATCTAATGCTTTCTTCGTTGCCTTATAATCTTTTTCAGATGCTCTTACTCTGTATTGCTCTGCTTGTTGAAGTAGTGGAAATGTTTTACTGCTGATGTCATCTTTGAGCAATTGTAGGAAGATTTCTAAGTTCTCATCCCATTGAATTCCTTTCTTGGTGAAACTAACATCAAAGCCCTCTAAATGCAATTCACCAAAAACTCTCTGATAACGAAAGCTGTTTGGATTTCCAAAAATGTGTTCGGGTCTAAAACCATTATCGTAGCTTCCTTCAATTACTCTACCTCTGCGGAACAAAGCAAAGCCAGCTTCTGATGTAGATGCCTTTTCTCTGATTGCAACAAAACCGTGAACACTCAAACCATCTTCAATGGGGAAGTTGATTTCTTTTTTCCAAAGCATGGGTTCGCTTTTTTGCTGATCGTATCTTGGAACTTTCAAAATTTTTGGTTCTGTGTAATGCAATGCCTCATTGTTAACTTTTAAAATCAAAATTCCTTTGCGGATAAAATCCCTGTAAATGCTTTTCAGATGTTCTTTTGCTTTGCCAAGTCCTTTACGTCTCGGCATTTTGTTAACATTAAATAATTCAATGGTGGTGTAGTGATAGCTCTTGCTGCAATGCTGCACTTTTACATCCAACTCTTCAAGTTTGTCCTCGAAGATTTTTTTCATATCAAAACAAACTATTTTCTCTGTTGTTTCGCCCAATGCAGATGTTGTGACGCACCACTCATCAGCAAACCAGCAAGAAGCAGATTTCATTCCCATACCGAACTCTGATAAGCCTGAAGTATCTGGTGGAATATCTGCTGCACGAAAAGCTCTTGGATAATCTTCTTCGTTGATTCCAGCGGCATTGTCTCTGATTGTGATTTTATTTTCAGATTCGTTAATTTCAATCTTAACTTCAAGCCTGAACTCAGTGCCTTCGACTACTTTTAATTCCTTTTCATGCTTGAGATAGCTTGCAATAGCATTGTCAACAAATTCAGCCAAAGCGAACCATGTTTCGTATTCTAAATATTTTAGAACAGAGAGCATTGTTACTTGTGGGCGTATGCTTACTTTCTCATGCTGTTTCATGGAGTCAATCCTTTTTAAAATTCATTAAAGCAGCTACAACTATAATGTCTCGGTAACAACAAATACCTCATGTGGCTGTAATATTGAAACTTGTTGAGTCTGTTTTGTAGCTATACCATTCAACTTCTTTTCTTTAATTAGCTGTGCCACAATCAACTTTACTATTTTTGAATTAACAGCATTGCCTAAGGCTCTGAATGCAGCGTTATCATGCTCCGGTAATTTTATTCCTTCAAGTGATTGCAACTTCAGTCCTTCTTTTCGTGTGATGTATCGCTTCTGCCAGCCAATAATCGGAATTTGTGTGTTGGTGCAAACAAGGGAAGGAAAGAAGTCAACTTTTTTAATTCGGATTCCTGATGCCCTGAATTGTAGAATGTAGTTTTTAATTTTGCGTTCCGCAGTTCCAACATTCCACTCTAATTTTTGCCAACTCGGCAAATCATACTCTGCAATTCGTTTTTCCACATCACTAATATATCTTTTATTCTCTTGGTAAAATTTGCGGTTCTGTGCTATGTAGCGTTTTTTCCAACTTGGAAATTCTTCCTTAACTCTTGCATAGCTCGGCAACCGTTTGAATTGCTCCTCTTTGCTTAAACCCTGCAAACTAATTCCAAAATTACCTTTGTGTTTACCAAGTTTTTTTGCTGAAAGTTTGTCAGGGAAGGTTTCATCATAAGGATAAGTTGCCCCAAATTCCATCGCCCAAATTGGAAAACCAGGAAGCCTTATTTCTTTTGGGATGCTATCAATAAATTCCTGCCATAGCTTTAAACACTCAATATTTTTATTCGGTAACTTTTTTGCATTAGCTGGATCTCCTTCAATGAATTGATAAATGTCAAAGTCAGTGGTTTTCAGTTTGTCTATTTTATCAAAACTGAAATGAGAAAATCCTTTCAAAGAACCGACTATAAAAATCCTTAATCGGTGCTGTGGAATACCAAAGTCATGAGGTGAGTAATTGCGATGGTCAACCGAATAACCCAAACCTTCCAGTTCGGATTTCATGTGGTTCCACGTTTCTTCATTGTCGTGTTTGGCAATGAATGGAACATTTTCAAGAATAAAGTATTTTGGTCTGCGGTAGTTAAGAATTTTTACAATTTCATCAAATAGAGTTCCTCGTTCTTTATCCTTTCTGCCTAATTGGTTTCCTGCTTTTGAAAATGGTTGACACGGAAAACCTGCGCAAAGGATGTCGTGCTTTGGTATCGTATGAATTTCGTTATCTACAATTTTCCTGATGTCGCCTTTCGCTTCCATTCCCCAGTTGTCTTTATACACTTTTCGCAAGTTCGGGTCAAGTTCACTTGCAAACACACACTCATGTCCAAGTTCGTGTAATGCCTTGTGAAAGCTGCCCAGTCCAGCGAATAAGTCAATGAATTTTAACACATCTTATTTTAAACTCTTTTATTGACTTTATCAATGGTTTTTTTTATTGTTTTTTCAAATCTTTTCTTTTCTAATTCACACTCCCAAATTGTGATTACTTTCCATCCAAACTCTTTTAATTTTTTTTTGTTTCTTACATCTCTTTCCACATTTTTTAAAATTTTTGGAATCCAATAGCTTGTGTTGCTTTTTGGCATTTTACTGTATTTACACTTTTTATGTGCATGCCAAAAGCAACCGTTAACAAAAATTACAATTTTATTTTTTGATATAACTATATCAGGATTCCCAAGTAATTTTTTATTGTAAACTCTAAATCTAAACCCATTTTTAAATAAATAGCTACGAACAAGAAGCTCAGGTTTTGTATTGGTTTTTCTAATTCTTGACATCGTGTAGCTTCTAACTTTTTTGCTAAAAATGGGGGTCTTGTCAATATGTGTGTAAAAAGTCATCAGGCGGCCATCCTCTCGGTTAACTTTTTCTCCTGAACTGCAATGCCGTCAATAAATCTCTTTCCCTGTTGCACATCTGCCAACAGCCAATACCCTTTAAGCAGTCGGAAGCTCTTTTCTGCAACCAATAGGAGCTTCCATATCATCGCTGTTGCATTCTGAACCTTCTTAAAACGCTTTGCAGCATCAGTCCTCAGCCTAACTGTGCTAAATGGCGATTCCACTACATTCGTTGTACGAATATGCACCCAATGCTCTTTGGGAAAGCTATAGAAGGTCACCATTCTGTCCCAATCCCTTAACAGCGTCTCAGTTGCCTTTGGAAAGTCCTTCCTATACCGGCTGATAAATGCATCCCTGAGTCCAACACACTCTTCTTTTGTATCAGCATATGGCATTTTCGTCAGATATTCACTCGCCTCAGCTCGTATCCTCTTGGGCATGCTATCAAGCACATTCCTTATCTTGTGGTTCCAGCACCTCTGCTCTTCACCTTCAGGATGAAGCTCACTTAACGCCGACCAGATGCCTAAATGCCCATCCGCTATGGTAAGTCTGCCGAGCTTCAGCCCCCTATCAGTCAAATCCCTTAGTATCGCACCCCACGATTCCTTGCTTTCCCGATACCCGCTCTCACAGGCAAGAAATATCTTCTTCCCTGTTGTCAATGCCCCAATAATTATCAAAAGCGCTGCCTTGTCTTTCTCAAGCCCTGCCTTCACATAAATACCATCAGCCCATTGATAGGCTACCTTAAAAGATGAAAGATCCTGTTTCTTCCATTGCTCGTATTCCTCCTGCCATTTTGCCTTCAGCCTTTCTATAGATGATGCTGACAATGGCGCCCCTTCTCCCAATAAACCACGAAGCGCCAGTTCAAAGTCCCCTTTGGCCAGTCCATGCAGATATAATTCAGGCAGCATCCCCTCTAATTTCTTAGACCTCCGCTTAAATAAAGGCAGCACCTTGCTTTTAAACCGCTCATCCGTCGCCCTTACACGAGGACGCCTCACTGTTATCGTCCCGTTCATAAGCGCAAACCTCCGAGGCCTCCCATATCCATTACGATACCCCAAGGACGCATCAATCCCTTTAATCCTTTCTGATTTCCCTCTGCAAAGAAATTCATTTATCTCCTCCTCAAGCACTTCCTGAATAAATTGCTGCGCCTTCATACGCACTGCCTCTTCTAATACCTCATATGTTACTCTTGGCTGCTTCTCGCTTCCTGTGATACCCTTTCTCATGGTGGCGTCTCCTTTCGTTTGTTGATTGGCTTTCAACTCTCAAGGATACACCGCCTTTCATCTCTTTTACACACTTTTTTATTATACCCCAAAAATGTCTATCATAACTTATGACAAGGCTATTTGATATCTAATGGAATGGTTCTTTTTATATCCTTTCAACCGTTTCTCTCCGCCGCTCTTTTTGTTTCTGCTAAAGTGGAGTTTCATATTTAATCAAGCCTATTTTACCTTTTTTCTTGTCGTCTTTTAACGTCTTTCATTTCTTCACCACTTCCCAGTAACCGCCCTTGTCCGGACCGATGCGTTTGAGAAGACCTTTTTTTCTAAGTCTGGTTATATGGTATTTTACGCCATCTTCGGTTATTTCTATAACCGCTGCAAGTTCTTTTTGAGTAATATCTGATTTCTTAGTGATAGCTTCTATGATTTTCTGGGTAGTTTTCTGGGTAGTTTTCTGGGTAGTATCTTCTACCCCTTTTTCTCCCCCCCCTTTACTCTTATAATAGTTTCTCCGCTTAAAAGTAGTAATAAACTTTGTCCCTACTTCACTGAACTCGGTATCCGGCTCTTTTGAGAGTATCAGCTTGATTCCTCGCCCCCATTTCTCTATAAAATGAACACGGTGGAGCATCTCGGCAATCAGCTCGTTTCTTCTTTCTGAAACCATCTTTGTCCTGATGGTCTCTATGGTCAGGCCGCCATAAAGCAGCCCCGGACTTCTTATCTCCACCCGGTCTTTGAAAACAGCAATATTAACAGAATCAAACTCCCGGTAATCCCTATGGCAGAAGGCATTGATTATTGCTTCTCTGAAAGCTGCCTTGTCAATTTCAGGCACATCTATCCTTCTTAAACCTTTTAGCTTCATGCCGATATGAATATTTTTCAGGACGTATCCTTCGGCTTTTTCTATCAGGTAGAAGAGGTCTCCTTCAAAATCCTGCATATCAATGGTAAACGATGTGTCTGTTGTGCCGAAAACAGCGCATCTGAGACGGGCATTGGGGAAAAATGCCTGCGGTCTTTTTGCAAATAAGATTAAGGCTGTATTGAGGAGCTTACCGTCAGACAGGAGCTTTAATTTTTCAAGCGCATTGCTCACAGTGTCATATTTCAGCCCTGAGCCTTGCAAAAAAGATTTAACTTTCGGTGCGCTTATGTCTGTAATCCTTGCTTCTTTGCAGATTTCGGTATCCCATCTTAATTTATCTTTATTCTTTCTGAGAATCAGCCCTTCAAGTTCTTTAGCGCTTAATTGCCGGTCTTCATCCGCTACCCTTATATATGCCCTGCCATATGCAAAATAGGGAATGTCGTTTCCCTTAAACCGGACTTTGATGCATGCTTTGCCGTCTATCTCGATACGGCTTATGTGAGGATAGATTTTGGGTTCAATGTGGTCTGCAATGGATTTTGATACATCACGGATTGTTTTTTCTGTTACGTTCTGACCAGCAGCAGCACCGTTGTTTTTAATTCCAAAAAGCAATTCGCCATGCTGATTTTTATTGAGGATGGATACGATTGATATAATCGCCTCTTTAATCTCAGAGGTAGATTTTTTAAGTTCCAATGTTTCGGATTCAATAAATTTCATATTAATCTCAGGCTCATATCGTCTTTAAAGTCCACCCATGCATCATAAATTATCAAAAGGCTTTACTGCTCTGTAGTATCAAAAACTCTCAGCATAAGATTAAAAATAATACAGTTTGCTGAAAAAAGCAAGGTTTAAAAGGGCAGTTGATATCGCATGCCTTGACAGGCTATAGACTTGTGTGTTAAATTCCAGTAATCTAAATTAACTCATAGAAAAGAGGAAATCTTTTATGATTGAGCTTACAGAAAATGAAAAGAGCCTGATCAGGATAATTCAGGCTGATATCCCTGTGGCAGAGCAGCCTTATAAGACAATTGCGGAACAGCTCGGTATTACAGAGGCAGAGGTAATTGCTAAGATAAAGGAGTTTCGTGAGAAGGGCTATATTCGGCGCTTTGGCGCAACATTGAGGCACAGGGAGGCAGGGATATCAGCTAATGGCATGGGCATCTGGATTGTGCCTAAAAATGATGCAGAGAGGATTGGCAATATCATGGCGTCCTTTAAAGAGGTAACGCACTGCTATGAAAGGCCGACATTTTCAGACTGGCCGTATAACTTTTATACAATGATTCATGGAAAGACAAGGGATGACTGCGAGGCAATTGCAAAGAAGATTTCAGAGGCAACAGGCATTAAAGAATATTCCCTTTTATACAGCACAAAGGAGTTTAAGAAGACGAGCATGAAGTATTTTGAAGATGGGGAGGAGGGCTGATGCGCAACGCAATTTCTAAAAAATTATTTGCAGAGGCGCAGAAATATATCCCCGGCGGTGTAAACAGCCCTGTTCGCGCATTCAAGTCAGTAGGCGGCGAGCCTATTTTTATAAAAAGGGCAAAGGGCTGCTATATCTATGATGTGGATGGAAATAAGTTTATTGACTATGTCCTGTCATGGGGGCCGATGATAATTGGCCATGCAAATCCAAAGGTAACAAAGATGATAAAGAATGCCATTTCAAAAGGCACAAGCTACGGCGCGCCTACTGCGCTTGAGGTCAGGTTTGCAAAGATGCTCAATGAGGCATTCCCTTCAATGGAGCTTTTGCGATTGGTGAGCTCAGGCACAGAGGCAGCAATGAGCGCCCTGCGCCTTGCCCGTGGTTTTACAAACAGGGATAAGATATTAAAGTTTGAAGGATGCTATCACGGCCATGCAGACAGCCTGCTTGTTAGGGCAGGCTCTGGCCTGGCAACAATGGGCGTACCTGACAGCGCAGGTGTGCCAGATGACCTTGCAAAGCATACCCTGACAGTTCCGTATAATGATTTGGATGCAGTAAAAAAGGCGGTTGCAGAGCATGGAAAAGATATGGCATGTATAATTATTGAGCCTGTTGCTGCAAACATGGGTGTTATTCCGCCAAAGGAAGGGTTTCTTGAAGGCCTGCGCAAGGTAACCGCTGAGAACAATATATTGCTCATCTTTGATGAGGTGATAACAGGCTTTAGATTGGCTTACGGAGGCGCGCAGGAATATTACAACATAAAGCCTGATCTGACATGCCTTGGAAAGATTATCGGCGGCGGCCTTCCAATAGGCGCTTATGGCGGAAGAAGGGATATAATGGAAAAGATATCCCCATTAGGCGCTGTTTATCAGGCAGGCACGCTCTCTGGCAACCCAGTTGCTGTAACAGCAGGGATTGAGACATTGAAGCTTTTAAAAAAGGGCGTGTATAAGGAGCTTGAAAAAAAATCAGCCTATCTTGCAGAGGGCATAAAGGGCGTTGCAAAAAAGGCGGGTATTTCTACCTGTCACACAAGGGTCGGCTCTATTTTATGCACATTCTTTACGCCAAACAATGTAATTGACTATGCCTCTGCAAAGACATCTGACACAAAGGCGTATGCAAAATTCTTTTTTGCCATGCTTGAAAAAGGCATTAATCTTGCCCCTTCCCAGTTTGAGGCAATGTTCCTTTCAACAGCGCACACAGAAAGAGAGATTGAGAGGACAATCAAAATAGCATACGATGCATTCAAGACGGCCGTATGAAGGAAGAGAATAAAAGCCTATTAAAGACCATTGCAGAGCTCAGCACGCTTGGGCTCACAATGGTCTTCGCAACTTTAATTGGCTTAGCAATAGGCGTCTATCTTGATAAGAAACTAAATGCCTCTCCGTGGCTTACAATTCTTTTTCTGTTAATCGGCATTGCAGCAGGATTTTATAAAGTTATTCAGGTGGTAATAAGGGAGGCGAAGAAGAAGGAAAATAATGGAACAAAAAAGAATGCTCCTTAGGGCATTGCAGATAAAAGGTGCAATTGCAACATTAACAGCATCTATAATATCACTCATCTTTTTTTCTCTTTATGAGGCAGCAGGCATTATCATAGGCGGCGCAATAGGCATCCTCAATTTTATTATTCTGATCCGTTTTGTCTATGCTATTTTCAATCCTGAATCTGGCGGCGGGAAGGGTGTTATTGTCTTTCAATATTCAGCCAAATTGCTCTTTTTCTTTTTTATCATCTTTGCAATAATCAAATGGCAGATTGTCAGCATCCTCGCTGTTTTAGTCGGCTTTACAATTATTCTTATTATAACCACCTACGAGGGCCTGTGGCAGGCAAAGTCCTGATATTGGTTTGCAAACAAAAAGTTATTTGATATAATCCCTCTGTGCAGAAGATAAAAGATTCAATATGTCTGTGATTTTTCCCTTCTTGCAGGGCAGAACAAAAGCGCCTGCTTTTAATATTTCCTTTGAAGCAGGCTTTACAAAGGGAGTAGGCCAGACCCTCCTGACTTTACCCGTTCAATTCCGAAACCGAAGCAACTCTTTTATAAACAACATCCTCAAATTTCTTGAAGTGTTCTTCACCGCACTTGATTTTCAGTTTTTCACTGCCACGTAATTCCTGCCCTTCTCCTTTTGTCTCTGCCACAAAATAGATTTTCTTTTCGCCTTTGAAGACTATTGCCCAGTCAGGGTTATATGTGCCTATGGGCGTATTTATCTTGAACCAGAAAGGGAGTTTGAAAAAGAAATCAATGTTCTCGTGGCTCTCACAATCTTTGGCAAACTGATTTTCCACTGATGAATCAAGAGGAATGTAGTTTTCATAAATGGTTTTGTCCGTATTATTTACAGTAAAGGTGAACTGGTCAAGGTATATTTCCAGTTCATTGTCTTCGAACAATGTCATTTCATAAATCTTGTTGCCAATTTTTTCATACTTGATGCCGTCAACCATTAACTCATACAGCGCTGATTTTATGGCAGTTACTGCGTTATCCATAAAAAGCTGTGGGTTTAACAGAACCTCACCAAGCCTTCCTGATTCTTTCAGTATTTCCAGAATGGTGTGCCGTGTCAATTCGGTCTTTGACTGAATATAAGTTAGCATATCGGGCATTTCAAACCTTAATCTATAATCATCATTGACGCTGTCGCTTACCAACTGTCCGTCAATGCCCTCTTGAGTTATCACAACCCTTTTCTTGGTTGACTTAATGGCGGGCCTTTTCGTTTCCGGCATATTCTGCACTGTCTTTGCAGACATGGCAATCAATTCATTTGTTTTGTATTCAACGCTATACCGTGTTTGAAATTTTATCTTCTCCCAAATCTCAAGAAATTTAGGGTCAGCCTCAAAACCTTTACGCAGATAAACTTTCTGCCTGTCGCCTCTGTTCTTTATTCTTCCGGAAAAATCTACTCCACAATCTTCCTGTATCTCCTTCTGCAATGCCTTGGCAAAATCTTCATAGCGCTCATTTGCTACAACGGTCAATTTGTTGATGTTGCGGTCAAAAATCCGCTCGCCATTTTGATTTACCGACAGACGTAAGCCCCTCCCTATTTCCTGCCTCTTTTTGATTTCCGATTTTGTCTCGTTCAGCGTGCATATCTGAAACACATTCGGGTTGTCCCACCCCTCCCGCAATGCGGAATGGCTGAATATAAATCGAAGCGGTGTATCAGGGTCAAGGAGTCTCTCTTTATCCTGCATTATCAGTTTGTAGGTGTCGTAATCCGCCTGACTCTCTCCTTCAGTATCTTTCACTCTACCCTTGCTGTCCTGTGAGAAATAACCGTTGTGAACCTCGTCAACGGAGTAGGGCAAAAGACCGCCATAAGCGGGCTTGGCAATCTCCTGCCGGTATATCTCTTCAAACCATCCGGCAAACCTGCCTTTTGCAGCATTGCCGTTTGAGTCATACTCCCTATAATTCTTGACCTTGTCAATGAAAAACAATGAAAGGACTTTAATGCCTTTGCCCTTATAAAACTTTTCTTTTTTGAAGTGTTCTTCAACAGTCCGGCGGAGCATAAACTTCATTACCTCGTCGTTCATTCCGCCCTGCGTTTCGCCTACTGAAAGCGTCAAACCATTGGTGAGGGTAATAGCGCCGCTGCCCGCGTCAATTTCATCAATGATAAACCCCTCTTTATAAATCTCCCTCTCTTTGCTGAACTTATAAATATCATCACCGGCTTTGACGGTGAAGGATTTTTTCACTACTCCTTTTTCCGTGTTGCAATCAATCTTGATCTTGGCTGTAATTTTTGTTTTGGCCGCCTTTACGCCTTCCAACTGAATAAACGCCTCATTCATGGCATTCTCACTTACCACCGAATCAACCTCTATCTGCTTTACAAGACCCAAATCATAAGCCTTTACCGGGTTGAGGGAATACACAAGATTGTAAAGATTGGTGTGTGTTGCAGAATAGCGAAGGGTGCAAAGGGGATTGAGATTTGCGATTGCCCTCTTGCGGATGTCTGTCTCCATATTCTGCGGCTCATCTACAATGACAATCGGATTGGCGCTCTGGATGAATTCAATAGGTCTTTTGCCTGTAAGCTTGTCATTGGGCTTGTTGATGATGTTCTCGTCTTTGGCAAAGGAATCAATGTTTATAACCAATATCTGAATAGCATTGCCGGCAGCAAAGCCCCTTAGATGGGAAACCTTCTTGCTGTCATACACATCATAATTAATCTGAGCCTTGTCATAAAGGCTCTGAAAATGTTCGTGGGTAATTTGCAGATTTTTCAAAACCCCTTCACGAATGGCAATTGAGGGAACAACAATCACAAACTTTTTAAAGCCGTAGAGCTTGTTCAATTCATAGATAGTCCTCAGATACACATAGGTCTTGCCTGTGCCTGTCTCCATCTCTACAGAGAAATTCATGCCCTGCAATGCTATGTGATCCCCTCTATCAAGAGGGGTCTGGGGTGTGTTAATTTCATTTCGCTCCTGTATCCTCTTTACATTCTCCCAAATCTGCTCCTCGGTTAGAGTCAGCTTGTTTCCCACCCCGTTCTCAGAGAGCAGCGCGCCGGTTGCGTTTAACGAGAATTCAAAATCGCCGCCGCTCAAGGGCTGTCCTTCGAATAAATCAGTGACGGCCATGATCGCCTCCATCTGGTATTCCTGATTGTTGTCGAAGTGGAGTTTCATATATCTTTAATTTTCCGCCCCTTACTCCCCGTCACCTTCTTCACTTCCCTATCAAAATCGCTCTCAAACTCTCTGTCCTGAACCACCCTGAATTTTTCAAACTCCTCTTCCGCCAGCTTTTTCGCCACAGCGTTACTTACCTTGCCGGCATTCGTCAATATCTGGTATTCATTGAATTGCAGGAAAGCATCGAGCTTCTGTACCCAATCGGCCATCTTCATCGGAATCTGGCGGGCTGCCTGATTTTCGGCATAATCAAGATACATCGTTACGACCCGTTCAAGTTCCTTGATCTCCTTTTCAATGAGATAGTTTTTGGCGACAGTCACATCCGTTTTCAGAATCTTTCCCTGTGGCGCGTTCTTCCAAGTTTGCAGACCCATTTTCGGCTTTGCGGCATCGGCCCTCTCATCAACAATTTCTGCTGCTGTCTTTCCCGTAATCGCCCAGTGAAGCTTGTTCTGGACGGTCTTGAAAAAGGTCTGCGTTATCTCTGCATCCTTCTCATAGTCAATGCTGCACTGCTGGTATATGTCGGTGATCTTCTGAGAAACGCCTTTCGCTGGCCCGTATCTCCCGGATGCGCTCCAAGAGTTCATCAAAGTAATCCTTCCCGAAACGCTTTCCCTGTTTGAGCCGTTCATCATCCAGCACGAAACCCTTGATGATGAACTCTTTCAGGGTCTTTGTCGCCCAGATGCGGAATTGCGTGGCCTGATGACTGGTTACGCGATAGCCCACGGCAATAATGGCGTCAAGGTTATAGTAGTCTACATCCCTGGACACATCACGACTTCCCTCTTTTTGAACTATCCGAATTTTCCGGATAGTTGCTTCGGGGCGCAATTCTCCTTCATCAAATATGTTTTTTAGGTGATCGTTGATAGTTCGGACATCTTTTCCAAACAACTCCGCCATCCTCTTTTGGCTGAGCCAACAGGTTTCGTCGCCAAAAAATACTTCAACATGGACATTGCCGTCAGACGATGAGTAAAAGATGATGTCTGAAAATTGAGAATTTAATTTATCGTTCATATCGTCTTAAAATCCACCCCCGCATCACGCATTTGCAGGACTGTATTAGTTTTGAGCTGGTCATTGCCTGTGAAAAGGTTATCAAGGGTAATGACCTTTTGAGGTTTGGCAGCAATGATTTGCTCAATGAGTTTTTCATTCATTGAATCAAGAGCGATGATGAGTTCGTTGTTGTTGATGGAGTAAAAGCCTATAAGCTCCCCTCCTTTATAAGGAGGGGAATTTATATATTCTACCTGACTCGTAAGCTCATACCCTGCCTTGAGCATTAGCTCATACAGCATATTTTTCTTTTCGGCGTCGGGTTTGACTGGGTTGGTAAAGGCATTAAGCTGTTCTGCCAGCTTTTCTTCGCTGTCTATTTCGCTTCCTCTCCAGATTTTGAAATTGGAAGGCGAGAACTTGAAGACTTTGAAGCCAGTGCATGTTTGTTGCCACCCTCCCCCTCGCCCCCTCCCGTCAAGGGAGGGGGAAATA
>Ga0105164_10000190_pt1 | contig 46237 bp, 25 predicted proteins | sample VDWuncwatermetaG_FD_89674 | JGI IMG/M metagenome (GOLD analysis project Ga0105164, IMG submission 89674) | Wastewater microbial communities from Netherlands to study Microbial Dark Matter (Phase II) - VDW unchlorinated drinking water | ecosystem: Environmental > Aquatic > Freshwater > Drinking...
CCTCCAGTCGTTGCCGGCGTCCCAGCGGGCGGATGCCATCCGGTCACTGCGCGGGCAGACCCTGCGTACTGAGCTCTACGCGCTGGACGGTTCCGCTCGTGAGCGCCGCCCCTTCACGGTGACGGAATCCCAATACGGGATTCGTGAAGAACGGCCTCCGGCGAGCGGCGACAGTCGGCGGCGCATCTTCTTTCCGCATTCCGTCGCTCAGCGCACCACCCAGTGGGAGCGTGGCGACGAGCCAATGACGCAACTCTCCTTCACCGACGAGTACGACGCCTTCGGTCAACCGCGTCGGCAGGTGAGCCTCGCGGTGCCGCGCCGCCGAGACTATCGTGCCTCAGGACCCGCTACTGCACCGTATCTGGGAACGATCATGGAAACCCGGTATGCCCAACGTGATGAGGCGGAACGGTTTCAGGTAGATCGCGTGTCCGAGAGCACCAGCTTCGAGATTCTCAACGATGGCAGTCCAAGCGCCTTTGAACTGTACCGCCAGATTCAAGCCGGCACGGCGCGGCGCAAACTGTTCGGACAGACGTTCAATTATTACGACGGCGAGGCATTTGTTGGGCTGCCGTTCGGAAAACTGGGAGACTTCGGCGCAGTGGTGCGCACCGAATCGTTGGTCCTGACGGAGGAGATGCTCCGAGAGGCCTATCGCGACCCGGATCATTCTAGCGCGCCGGACTCGCCGCCCTATTTGAAACCAGGGACTGCGACCAATTGGTCTGCGGAATACCCGAAGGAGTTTCAAGCGCAGACGCCGACGCTTGCGGGGTATCTCTTCGCCGACGGCTCGGACCATCGCACGCGTGGATACTTTGCTCACACGGCGCGTGTCGCGTTTGATTTTCAGATATCGGGGTTGCCGCATCGAGGGCTCACGGTGACGACGCGCGATCCATTCGGCCGCGACACCACAGTGACCTATGACCGCCCCTTTCACATCTTGCCGGTGCAGGTGACGGACGCGGCCGGACTGACGATTCGCGCGGAGTACGATTACCGTGTCCTGCAACCTCACCTGGTTACCGATGCCAATGGCAATCGCCGCGCCGTACGGTTCAGTCCGCTGGGTTTGGTGACGGCCATGGCGGCAATGGGTAAAGAAGGCGAGCCGCTCGGCGATACGCTCGAGGCGCCAGGCAGTCGTTTGGAGTACGACCTCTTTGCGTTCGCCAACAGTCCCGCAGGCAAGCGGCAACCCGTGTTGGTGCGCAGCATCGTGAGGGAACATCATGCGACGGAAACCGATGTGCCGTTGTCTGAACGCAACGCCACGATCGAAACCGTGGAATATTCCGACGGCTTTGGCCGGTTACTGCAAATCCGGACGCAGGCTGAGGATGTGCTTTTCGGCGACCAGCATTTCGGTGGCGGCATCTTGTCTGCGGAGCAGTCCAACTCCACAGGGGATGCAGTAGGCCGACGTCGTGCGGCGAACGGCCCGATGAATGTGGTGGTCAGCGGGTGGCAGGTGTACGACAATAAGGGAAGGGTCGTCGAGAAGTATGAACCCTTCTTCGATCGCGGTTACGAATACAATCCGCCCAGCGATGCTCAGCTCGGGCAGAAGGCCGTGATGTTCTATGATCCGCGTGGCCAGGTGATTCGCACGCTCAACCCAGATGGTTCGGAGCAACGGGTGGTGTATGGAGTTCCAGCCAACCTCACCGATCCCGAAGCCTTTGCTCCTACTCCCTGGGAAGCGTTCACCTATGATGTGAATGATCTCGCGCCGGTGACCAAGGCGCCGGATGGGACTTCCCTCGCGAATGCGGCGCCTAAGTCGCATCACTTCACCCCCTCCAGCGTTGAAATTGACGCCCTTGGGCGTATGGTGCTCAGTATCGCCCGGAACCGCACCGTGTCGGACAATCCAAGCGATCCCTTGTCGCCCATACAGGAACTCCGCACGCAAACAGCCTACGACATTCGCGGCAATGTGCTGGCCGTCACCGATGCGCTGAACCGCGTGGCGTTTCGCTATACCTACGATCTTGCCAATCGTCCCTGGCGCATCGAAAGCATCGACGCGGGACTGCGCCGCATCGTGGTGAACGTGCTGGGTCATGAAATCGAGCGGCGTGATAGCAAAGAAGCGCTCATCCTGCAGGCCCATGATCGTCTGCAGCGACCGATAAGATTATGGGCTCGCGATGATGCCGACGGCCCCATGACGCTGCGGCAACGGATGGAGTATGGCGACGGCGGTGATCCGGCTCAGGCTGCATCGACGCGTACGGCGATGCGGAAAAGTAATCTCCTCGGGCAACTCCATCGTCACCACGACGAAGCCGGGCTCACGTCAGTAACCGCGGTGGACTTTAAAGGCAACGTGCTCGACACATCCCGTCGGGTGATTGCGGACGCACCCATCCTTGCCGTCTTTCAACAGGCATCGGCCAATGAGTGGAAGGTCACACCGTTTCAAGTGGATTGGCAACCTGGGCCACAGCAATCCGTCAATGACCGTGAACGTGAGTTGTTAGAGTCGACGGCCTATCAGACCACCGCGAGTTATGACGCCGTGAATCGTGTCAAACATATGCAACTCCCGAAGGATGTCGAAGGAACACGCCGTGAGCTGCGGCCTGTCTACAATCGCGCCGGCGGGTTGGAACAGGTCCTGCTGAACGACACGGTGTTTGTCGAGCGGATCGCCTACGACGCCAAAGGGCAACGCGCGCTCATTGCCTATGGGAACGGCCAGTTGACGCGGTACGCCTATGACCAACGCACGTTTCGGCTGAAGCGCCTGAGGAGCGAGCGCTACACCAAACCGAACGATCTCAGCTATCGCCCGAATGGTGAGGCCTTACAAGATTTTGGCTACGACTACGACCTGGCCGGGAACATCCTCGCTATTCGAGATCGGACGCCCGACAGCGGCATTCCCAATTCAACACAGGGCACCAACGCGTTGGATCGACAGTTTGTCTACGACGCGATCTATCGTCTGCTGTCCGCCACCGGTCGCGAATGCGACCGCCCTGCCGAGGGAAACCCGTGGCTGGACCAGCCTCGCTGCACCGATGTCACCAAGGCGCGTGCCTACACCGAGCGATTCAGTTATGACGCGATGGGCAATTTGCTGCGGCTGGACCATCGCAATGAACCAGACAGGTTTACTCGCGCGTTTACCCACCAGACGACCAACAATCGCCTGCTGAACATGAAGATCGGCGACGAGACGTTTGCCTATACCTTCGACGCCAACGGAAATATGCGTTCAGAAACGACGTCGCGCCACTTCGAGTGGAACCATAGCGACCAGATGAAGGCCTTCAGTGTGAAGACAGAGGGCGCTGAGCCGTCGATCCATGCGCACTACCTGTATGACGCGACCGGCCAACGGGTCAAGAAACTCGTCCGCAAGCAAGGTGGGCAGGTCGAAGTGACCCATTACATCGATGGTGCGTTTGAACATCATCGCCGTAGCGGCGGTTCGCAAACCGGCGAAAACAACCACGTGCATGTACTGGATGACCAGCAGCGGATTGCCCTCGTGCGTATCGGCCAAGCCCATCCCGATGATCGCGGGCCGGCCGTACAGTTCCACCTCGGCGATCACTTGGGCAGCAGCAATGTGGTGGTGGATTCAGACGGTGCCTTGACCAATCGCGAGGAGTTCACACCCTATGGTGAGACCAGCTTCGGGAGCTTTGCGAAGAAGCGGTATCGGTTTACGGGGATGGAGCGAGATGAAGAGAGTGGGTTGAACTATCACTCAGCGCGCTATTATGCAGCCTGGGTGGTAAGGTGGGTCAGTGCCGATCCGATCGGCTTAAAAGGCGGCATAAACCTGTATCGATATGTTAGCGGTAACCCGTTACAGTTGGTTGACCCTGATGGAACTGATGAGCGATCTCCCCAGGCGAACGCTGTAGTCAAGGAGGGGAAAGTTCATAACACGAGTTGGAGAATTACCACAGGAGATGACGGTAAATCCATTTACGAAGTCAACCATGACAATGGAAGAGGCTGGAACAAAGTTGGTAAGGACATCTTTCACGGGGCACTAGCTAGGGCTCAAGAACTAGAGAAGATCCATGCGGATCCTGAAAAAAAAGGAGAATTTGGAAAGAATTGGAAAATTACCAATAGCTATGCGAGCGCCATCCGAGGAGTTGGGTGGGGGGTTGTTCTGGGAGTGGCGGGAGTTGTTGCTGTAAAAGCTGGGGCAGGCCTGGTAGCAAATGAAGGACTCCAGTTTACAGCTGGACGTATCACGCAGACTTTGGCCACAAAGCCCCTCGCCGCTGTGACGGCGGGCGTGGGATATGGTGTGATTGGGGGACCAGGCGCACCCGATCTACCCACACCAATTGATGATGTCGGGAAAGCACTTCGTTCTCTTGGCCAAGTTGATGAAGTGACCAGTTCGCTATTCGGCCCATTCCGGCACACCCTAACCAAAGGGGGCCTTGATGATATTGTTTCTAACCAACGATTGCTTTCTACCGACGCTAGAACCATTGCTGGCGGGGCAAGCGGTGTGCGGGCTTCAGTAGGACCTGCTGGAACGCCCTTTAGGTATGGTCCTCACACGACGATTGAATTTTATACAACGGTACCTCCAGATTGGGTAAACAAGCCAATGGATTGGGTTGGATGGACAATACCTTCTGGAGAATACTTACCTATCTTTAAGGTTACTGTTTCCATGTCAGCCGATTAGTTGATGAGAACAATGTATGGGGTCGCGCTCTGCATTCACACATTGTCCCGTGAGTGTCGTGCGCAATTAAACCTCCTGCGTAAGAAACCAATATGTGGCGGCCACCGGTGTTCACCTGGCATGGTCGAAGACTCCGAAGGCACCAAATCCTGATGACTGCGTCACTCGTGACGCAGTCATCCGTTTCAACTCAACGATGCGGTCGCAGTCATACGGCTATGTCCTGCTTTAGCCAGAATGTCTTGTATAGCCCGTTGCCATTCATGCGCCGTGACCTGATGATACCAAGGAGGGTGACATGCCTCAACCCACGACCTATCACTTCACACTTCCAAAGTCGAAGCGTCCCCACGAGATCGTGCTGAACGAGCCATGGTACCCGGGTGTTCAAGCCTATTGGGAGAACTGCACCACCAAGCGATCCGTCGATCCGATCATGGGGGTCACAGCAGTGATCATTCATGCCACGGCCGGCTCGTCATCGGCGGGGGCGATCTCGGTCATGAAGCAGACAAATAGTCCTGCGTCGTTCCACTGGCTCGTTCCGGATGAGGATGAACCGCAGCATGGTGCGCTGGTGTGGGCCTGTGTGCCAGAAGCGCTTGCGGCGTGGCATGTCCGGAATGCCGTGTCTCATCCCGATGTCAATGACGGTGAAACCCGGGTGAATCACTGGTCGCTCGGCATTGAGGTGGTGAATCGTCAACAGAACGATCCGTTCTCTTCGTGGCAAGTCGAGATGACGGCGCGGATTGTTCGGTACTGTTGGGCCAAGTATCCGAATCTCAGGCATGTTGTCTCGCATGCGAAGCTTGACCCCAGCCGACGTACCGATCCTGGCACGGAGTTCGATTGGCAGCGCTTCAAGCGCCTGGTCCTCAATGGGGATGCTGAGCCTGTTCCCCGATTAGTCAGACGAGCGACACCGGTCTCAAAGCTAAAGGTTAATCAACTCACGCGCTGCTGTGACACTGGGCCTCCACTCGCTAACCGACAACCCCGACGCCGCAGGGGGTCTCGTGCCAAAAAGAGGAGACACAGATAAGTAATCACGTGCGTCAACAGGCCTGAAGCGGAGATGTGGTGGCAGAGGACTTCAAGAACAAGCCGATAACGGGTTAGGGCTCAATGTCCTGGGCGAGACGGAAGCCAAGGTCGTCGTTCCGGTAGTCGCTCGTGTCCCTGCCTCGAGTTGACGCACGAAGGTGCACTGGTTCGTTGTCCCAGTATCCACCCCGGAATACGCGTTTCTCACAGTCACCCCCGTTGGCTTCGAGCCAGGCCGATCCGTCTGTGGGTCCCTGTTGATAGTTGGTATGCAGGCAGTCCTCAACCCATTCCCAGACATTGCCGCTGAGGTCATAGAGCCCAAACCCATTCGCCAATTTTGAGCCAACTTCTGCCGTGCGGTTTCCGGAGTTATCTGCGAAGACTGCGTGGTCTCGGAGTTCAGATTCCTCGGACGTACCAGCCCAGGCATCCTGCTTGGTGCCGCTGCGCGCGGCATATTCCCACTCTGATTCAGTCGGCAGACGGTAGTACCTTCCCGTCTGTTGTGAGAGCCATGCAGCATAGGCCTTTGCATCCTCCCACGACACGTTCATCACCGGCTTCCTGCCACGGCCCCACTGTTGATCATTGGGCAGGCGTCTTCCCGTAGCAATGGCAAACCGATCATATTCCTCGAACGTCACTTCATACTTTCCGATAGTAAACGGGTTGACCGTGACAGCACGAACGGGGTTGCGCCATGGATCACCGGTCCGCTCCACATCCCCCTGCTGAAAGGTACCGCCTGGAATCGGGACCATCTGTGGTGGCACATGGATACTGACGAAGGCCGATTGAATTTTGAGGACGGCTTGTTCGACGCTATAGCCCTTCTGCCAGAGCCAGATCGTTGAGCCAAGCACCCAAAGCACGAGACTGGTGCTGATGACGGCAACCAGCCGCTCTTTGAACCCGCGACGCTGACTCGCCGTGACGAATGCCTGCTCATCTGACGAGAATGCATCGGGCTGTTTCCTCAACCACTTCTCTGCTTCGCGCAGGGGCAATCCGCGGAGCAGGAGATCGACAGGTTGTCCTTTCTCTTTCCACCGCTTCTTGGTCGCATTCAACCGCTGCTGCCAGGCCAGAAATTCTCGGTTGGCATCAACCCAGCTCTTGAGCATGGTCCAGTGCCGGATCAGGGCTTCGTGCGCCACCTCCACGACCACGTCCTCTTGGCCGTCCTCCAGCTTGCGGCGATCTTTGACTAACAACCGCGCGGCGACTAACCGCTCCAAGAGTGGGTGGGTCTCTGGAGGCAAGCGCGCCCAGCTTGCGACGCGGCGTTTCGGCTTATCCGCCTCGTGCTCGAGCATAACCAGATAGGGGAACACGCGGTGCAGAAGTGCACGTCGGGTTGCTTCATCGGCTGGAATGACAGGATCCCGGCGTGGATTGTCCCATGCCGCGTTCACAGCCGTTTCGATCGATCCTTGCAGGCCCTCAAGAGCCTCGTATTCCTTCAACAGCAATTTGCCATCGGCACCGTAGCCGATCAGCAGGCGCTCAAGGATAAACGCAAGCAGCGGGAGGGCATCGGCGCCTTCTGCATCCTCCAAGAGTTGTGTAGTGAGGCAGGCCTCGATCGTGAGCTTGTGCCCTGCATCGGTTGAACGGGCAGCTGGGCCTTCGATCACCATTCTGTAGTCCGCCGGCGCGAGCGGCGGAAGGTTGAAAGGCGTCTGCTTGATTCCGATCAAGGGTGGAGCCGTCTGCAATCGTTCATACGAATCGGACCGGATAGCCGCGAGGACCATCACTCGGGGTGCCGGATGCGTGGCGTTTGGTTCCCGCTTTTGGGAATGACGGATCAGGCTCCCGAGCAGATCCAGTAAACCCTCGGCTTCCTCACCGCTCTCTTTCCCAAACAGTTCTTCCGCTTGGTCGAGGCAGACAACGATGGTCGGCGGAGTAGCATCAGGGCCTAGTCTCTTCTGCGCGAGGGTCTGTATTTCGGCGAAGAGCTCGACGAGTCTCTCGGGCTTTGTTAGTGCGTCGCGGAGCCCTGCTCGCGTTTTCGGTGCCTTATACTCATGGAACGTTTTCTTCAGGCTTTCCAAGAACCCACTCGGCCCGCTGATCGCCGCCCGCTCGGGACGCACGACCGGCAGAGGAAGAAAATGCCGATCATCGCGCTTGAGGCGCGGCCAGAGCCCGGCTCGCAGGAACGACGACTTTCCGGCACCTGATGCCCCCAAGATCACAAAGAGCTGTCCCGGGTTCTCTGCCATACGTCTGAGCGTATCCAGCGCACGAATGAGCGGGGCCTCCCGTCCGAAAAACACGGCGGCATCGTCTGCTTCTAATGCCTTCAATCCACGATAGGGCAGACGGTTGGGGTCGTGGGGTGGCGGCCAAGGGAAGAAGGATGGATTGAGACCAGTTTGCTCAAGACCCCGCTTCAAGTTGGCCAACCCAGCTCCACCCAGTGTTACCTGTGTGCGGGGCACGACTGGATCTTGGACCACCGCGAAGGTTTGCTGTTCCCCACCGGATATGATGTCACAAAGCTGCCATTCGTCTGTCAGTTCCTTTGGGATTGATTCGTACGGCGTGGGCGCCACGATCACGCCGAACATCGCCTTGCCGAGTTGCTTGGCCCAGAGAAATTCGACCAGACACCACTTCGAGTCGCACCAGGCGGGCGAAATGAGGCAGAGGACTGCCTCACATCGATCGGTAGCGGCACGTAACTCTGCCTGCCATCGTTTGCCGGGGACCAGCCCACGCGTGGGCGTGATATCGAGAAAATAGTCAGCCCATCCTTGCTGCTTCAGCCACTGCGCCACCGCAAGCGCCTTCGCATTATCGTGGCTCGAATGGCTGATGAAGATTTTGGACATCGGTTACTTTGATGGGAGCGCACCGCAACTGAAGAGCAGCGCTTCAAGAAGATTCTCTCGCTGGCTACAGGTCGGTGTGGGAACAGATACCATAGGCGTTCTATCTTAGGAAGCACTTGTTTCAGGTGAGGAGGTCCTACATAGTGGTCTATACATTTCCAGAAGGGGTCCAGCGCGCGCATGAGATAGGCCGTTCGATAATCTTGAGCGATGTGTTCAGCGTGCAAGAGCCAATCGGTTAGGACACGTCATCGTGTGACGATGAGGATGATCAGGCCTTGGGTCAGGGCCAATACCCGCTTGGTGACAAGAGAGCCATCGATCATGGCTCGATGGCTCGCAGCGCGTTCCGTAAGGCTTGAGTCGTCAGGGGAGCATTCCCTTCGCTTCGGTTGTTGACCAAGACATACGCCTTTCGTTGCTCACCCACCGCTTTCTTCACCAGTTCCAAGGTGTCACGCCGCATTTCTGGGAGTTCTTCCACAATCTTCGTGTACGGCTCCGCTCGCTTCTTCGCGGCTTCATAGAACATCTATTTCAGCGTGTCTTTCCGAACGTGCCTCACACCCCTGCCAACGCGACGATCTTCATCACATCCGTTTCGGTGTGCGCACAGCAGGGGCAATAGATTGCACGCTGTCTGATCTCAGGGAAGACAATCTCCACGCCGAGAATTCGTAGACAACGCCGGACCGAAAGCCGGACGTTCATCACCGGTTTACCCGGTGCTAAGCGCTTCGGGGACAACCATTCATAGGCATGGGGCAGGAGGTCGCCGATTGTGTTCACTCCGCGTTGTTTCAGATCCTGGTGCGCGCGGGTGTTGAGGAGCAGGCTGGCGATCGGTTGTGATGCAAAACGCCGCACTGCGTCGGGAGGGATACGTCGTCCCGTCCTCCTGTCCAGCATCCGCTGCGTCATGAAGCAATAGGTGGCGTCGAGGACCACGAACGTTCGTCCATGAAGGGCAGCGAAGATGTGTTCGATTAGACTCTCGTCGCAGCGACGCTGTTCCCGGATCGACTGATGAAGACGCGCCGCTCGTTCGGCAATCGACACACCATCACGTGCACAGTCCCACTCGGCTTGTGCCCAGGGACTAAGCCTCGAATGGACCCATTCGAGGGCTGAGCGTTTGGTCGGATGGTTGACCACAATGTCCATTGTGAGCGTCGCCAATCGATCTTTCTGCATAATGGTGCGTCCTACCTTTCCTCCGATTCGTGGTGAGTCGGGAATCCTTACGCCACCGGAGCGCCCCTCTTCGCCCTGTGGTTACCCAGACAGGAGACGCAAGAGGCGCGTGGCGCCGTGCTACTTATGAGCAAGTACAGGTTTTGAGACCATCCCCTTGAGGTAGGAGGTATTCTACGCAAGAGGGGAAAAGTGAGGTGTGTAGCACTAATGAGGTATAAATAACGAAATAGTTAACACTAGTATTTTATTTAACTGTAGCGTGGGCGTACAAAAACGGCGTTTAGGGAGAGAGGCTTGTCCTTGGCGAGGGCTACTCTGTGGCACACGTCTGGAGGCGCCGTGCTGATATCTGAAAGTCCTGTTGAATGGACTATTGCTTGGGGCAGAGCTGGAGGAAGTTTCTTCGCATGACCATGGTTTTGAAGGGGCTCCCTGCCTGGATCATGTAATACTTTGTGAGCGCGGCTTGGCATTCTTTCGGCGCCTGTGGGCCCGCTGCTAAGCATAGCAGACATTCACAGGCCAGCCTGGCGTCACCTTCCAAGAAGGACGGTTTAGGGGTCGTTTGCGCCGGCGCATCATGCGCCATGACGAGGAGGCCCACTCCCACAAGGACCGCGATCCAGTCACCTCTCTTCCACCAATTCATGGACTCACCTCCGTACGATTCGGGGACATGTTCTCAACGACATAAGTCACCGGCCACCTCTGGTCCGCTCCAGGGCAGGGCTCCTGGTGACGTTCGGCGTGCGATCGGTCCTGGCCGCCGCGTGGTCAAAGCGCGGCACCACCGGCTCCTGAGTTGCGACCCGTGCGGCATCTTTCAGTTGGTGCTGTTCACGGACCCCGAGAGAATCCAGCTTGATGACCTCCCAGCGATTGCGAGTCGCTGGTTGTGGTGCCGTGCCAATCGACGCGCCGGATGCATCCCGCAGCGGGGCCGTGACGGTCACGCGCTCGTGTGCCTGTTGCACGAGGGCCACCGCATCACCCTTTTGCACCTTCCCCTGTTCACAGGTGCGCCTCAGGTCGGTACCCCAGATTTCTCGCTCACCACGGTCTGTCGCCATCTTCACAAAATAACTCTTTTCCTTTTTGGCATCATGGTTGTAGTGATCGATACCATGGTCCACGATGGTGCCGACCACAATTCGTTCACCCTGCAGGCGCCCCTTCGCTTCTTCGACAGCCGCGGCGATCATGGTGGGCGAATCCCCCCGCGCCTTCAGGATTGCTTCAAACGTGGCCACCGCGACCTGTTGGCCGGGGCTCATGGTCTTTCCCGGTTTTCTGACAGGATCATCTGTCGTTCGATCGTGTGATGCTTCGCGATCGCTCGGCGGCTGTGCCGTCTTGCGATAAAGCGGGCGCTGATCCTTGCGGTCCTCCGCTCGCGCCAAGTCGATCCCACGGGGGGTATAACCCTCCACATCCAGTCCGGCGATCGTGGCTTGCACCCAGGCTTCCGTTTTGAACTCAGCGGTGCCGTTCACTCGTACGGTGGTCCAGCCCTTGGCTTTTGCCAGGAGCACCATCCCCTGAATGACGCTTGGGTCGTCATGTTCCGTGACCAAGCGCTTTCCGTGATCGGTAAACGCGATCTTCGTCGGCTCACCAGGCGCTGTGCGGTAATAAAATTGCTCGCCGGCTTCGATGAACCGCTTCCGCAAGGAATCGGCGGCATCACGACGCTGATTGAGTCGTGGTTGTTCTGCATTCTCGCCCTGAGTGCCTTCCGCAGGCCTCGGCTCGTCGTTCTGCTTCGTCTCTCGCGCTTCGTTCAAACCTATCTCATTCATGGTGTCCCTTCCTCTTTGCTATCCGTACCACTGCGGCCAGACGGACGACGGATTCTGCTCCTTCACTTCAATCTCTACCCGTCGGTTCTTCGCCCGCCCTTTCTTCGTCGCATTGTCGGCCACATGTTGCCCGACCGGGACGATGGTGATTTCGATGTGGTTCGGGTCATAGCCCTGCGCGATGAGATAGGCGCGGGCCTTGTGTGCCCGTTGCTTGGCTGTCTCATGTTCGATCCACAGATCCTTATCTCCGTCCGTGTAGCCACGCACATGCAGGCAAGGACCACGGCTCATGATCTGTTTCAGGTGGGATTGCAGAGGCTTGCTGGGACGAAACTCAGACCGTCCTGTCCGTTCGGATACACGGAAGATGATACTGTGGCGATGCACTTCCACCTGTTCCCGTTCACTCAATTCAATGACTCGGGGCCTCCATGAGCTGGTCTGCCCTTCGGGTTTCGACGATGGTGGGGAGGGCGATGGCGGGGCTGATGGTCCAGCGCTGCAGGCTGGCCCCACCGAAGTTGATCGCTCTTCTTCACTCTGTATTGTTTCGGTTCGTAAGACGCTCTGCTCGGTCGTAACCGGAAGCGTCCCGCTTTCGGGCGACGAAGCAGTGCTCGTCAGTGGACCTTTCGAGTCTGGTGAAACAAGGGGGATCGTGAGTGCTGTCTTCGTGATCGTGGGACCAGACCGAGATTTACCCTTGGCCAGTTCGTGCTGTTGGAGTTGCACGAGCGTCAGTGCGGTATTCAACTCCTGGACCTGTTGGGTGAGGCTGTCCACCTGTCTGGTGAGGAGACTCCGCTCCTGTCTCTCACGCTGGTCATTCTTCACTCGTTCGCGGTACTGCTGGATCATTTCGTCGCTGTTAATGGGGACGCGAGCCGCACCGGATGGCACGACAGGTTTCTGCACACAAGCCAGCGTCGCGGCGCAGGCGATGAGGATCACGAGCGCCTGAAGTCGTGCCTGTGTTTTCATAGATTTCGTCATACGTCCCTCTCTTCTCTGTTTCGTTCTGCACCACCGACTTCCGCCTCAACCTTGTCGGTCCATTGCAGCTGGGCCACAAAGGCATCGACCAACCCGTTCACCTCTTCGAGCGAAGGTGGATCGCGCGGCACGACCGGCGGCAGGGTGGTCAGATCCATCGCCAGCTTCGGCACGTCGATCGGCTCATCCGGTTGTACTGGACGCACTCGTCGTTCCACTTTGGCACGGTGGAGTTCTAGGTCAAGCCGAGGAATCTCCACGGAGAGCTCCCGGCGCACGAACGCCGCCTCTTCGAGTTCAGCTTGGGTCGGCATCCGTTTCCCCACCGAAGCGAGGGATGGACTGATGCGCTTCAACCGATCGATGAAGACCGGATCGGCATAGAACCGGGCCTTGTCGCAGAGGATCGGCTTCGTATGCATCAGATTGATGATGGCCCGCTGGTACCCGAGTTCCTTCACTTCCTGTGGCAGCAGCAGAGGCCGCGCCTGTTCCGAGCGGGTAGAACTGGACGACGTTTGTTTGCCGTTACTCCAACCTAGCGGTCGGCTCGTGCCGGTCGAGATCGCCTCGGCCGTATAGGTGCCGAGCATCTGGGAATAGTACTGCGCGTCTCGTTGTTCGCGAGGCGCAAACAGGATCTGGCAGGCATGGTTCGTGACGAAGGTGCGCGCGTCCTTTTCGCCATAGACCGATTCGAGCTGCGAGAGGCTCTGAATGATCGGGAGCAGCCGCAGATTGTAGCCCGCCATAAAGCCGACGGCCTTGGCGAGGATATTGACCCGTCCGATGGCGGGAAACTCATCCAAGATCACGAGGCACTGGTATTTCAAGCGAGGATTCGTTGCGGGCAAGTCGATGGTGTTGTAGTGAATCAGTTGGGAGAAGAACAGGTTGACCAGCAGCGCCGCATCGCTGAGCCGATTGGCTGGAATGCCGACATAGATCGACATCCGCTGCGCGCGGACTTGTTTCAGGTCGAAGTCCGTCGCATTGGTCGCGACATCGACGATGGGATTACTGAAGATGGTGAGGGGAGCCGTCAAGGTCGCGAGAATTCCCGCCATCGTATTGTCGCTGGTGGCACAGAACCGGTGCAGCGCCGCCGTGCAAACGTCGCTCAGTGGGGTGTCACTCTTGGCCCTGGTGCTGATGAGCTCTTGCAGGTAGTCCTTAATAGAATGTCCCTTGCCGGAGGCCTGGCGGAGCACTTCCCCGAGACTGCAGGGTAAGGACGGAGTCTCCATGATAGAGAGAGTCAGGCCGAGGAAGAGATTGCGGGCGGACTCGTTCCAGAAGGCATCTTTGATCTGCTCCGTCGGATAGAGCACCTGACCGATGGCTTGGATTTCGCCCACACGGCGATTCGGGTCGCGATCGACGGCATCCAAGGGGTTCCAACGATGGGTCTGGCCGTCGGCGCCAAAGGGATTGAACAGGAAGACGTGATGGCCGTGCGCTTGTCGGAACTTCGATGTGTAGGCGAAGTTCTCCATTTTGATGTCCAGTACGACAACCGACTCATCGTAGTGGAGGAGGTTCGGCAGCACGATGCTCACGCCTTTTCCCGATCTGGTCGGCGCCGCCAGCAACACGAATTCCTGGCCCCCATAGACCAAGTACCGCCCTCCTATCTTTCCCACGATCACGCCACGCTCTCCATAGAGCCCGGCCTGTTGAATTTCATCATGAGACGCAAATCGCGCCTCGCCATGGAGCGGTTTTCTCTGATTGGTCAGGGACATTACGAGGAGCGCCGGGAGACCGAATCCAACGAATCCGCCGACCGCGGCGGAGAATTGCAGCCGCTTCCGTTGAATCGGGTCCTCCCGATACGCTTGCCAGGAGTCGGGCCAGCTGCTCAGGGAGAGGTCCTCGGGCATCCGTTTGTTGGCGAGGGTGAAGACGGCGCCGGCGAGGGCATCCGCGCCGCAGAGCCCCAGCGGGAGATACAGCAACAGGGCGATCGCGATCCGCATGCTCTTGCGTGACATCGGTTCCTCTACGCCCTCACCAGGGTGGCTTCTCCGAATCGCGCCACGAATTTCGCGATCGGGTCATAGTGGACTTCCGCCACGTAGCGGTCTTTTCTGATGGGCCGTCCGTCCTCGTCGTACTGATTCTGCGCGACCACATGAATCATCACGTCGATGGTTAAGGCCACCAGGCGCTTCAGGGTCGGCACATCGTAGGTCGCCGCCTGCTCATGCTCTTTGCACATGAAGACATAGCGTTCGGCGGCGAGGGCACAGGACTCCGCATGGTAGGAGGTAATCGAGCCACTGTGGCCGGTGGTGAGGAGTTTGAGGAAGTCGAACGCTTCTCCGCCGCGCAACTCGGCGAGGAGCACCCGGTCCGGCTTCATGCGGAGCGTGGAGGCAATCAACTCCGACGGTGTGATCGTTGCAGCTCCCTGTCCTCCTTTGGCGTACAAGAGATGCACTCGGTTGCCGTGCTGGGGGAGCAACAATTCCCGCACATCTTCGATCGTGATGAGTCGTTCCTGCTCCGGGACCGCCTGGCAGATCGATTTCATGAGCGTGGTTTTGCCGGATCCTGTGTCCCCCACGACGGCAATATTCTTTTTCGCCAACACCGCTGCCCGAATGAACCGACCCAATTGACGAGTGGTCAGATACTGCACGAGCTGTCGCTCGATGGCATCGAGCTGGGCGGCGCGATGGTCCAGCGTCGCCGCTTTGGCCCAGACATAGTTGCTGAAGGCGCCTTCCGTCTCATACTCAGCAAGGGTCTTGATCCAGGCGCTGGGGCGGCGAATCGAGATGGAGATGGTTCCCAGTTCCACCGCGGGCGGCAGCACAATTTGGACCCGTTCCCCATCCGGCAACATGGCCGAGAGAATCGGATGGTGCGGTCCGATCTCTTGCTCGGTCGCCGTCGCGATGGCCGTGGCGAGCGCGGTGAGTCGATCCAGAGTCAGGTCCGGTGAGCGGTGGTGCTGCCAGGTTGCGCCGACCTCGATATAGACTTCCTGTGGCCGATTGACGACGATCTCGGTTGCACCGGGGAGCGCGAGGTACCGGAGTAACGGTCGCAACAACTCGCGCACCATCGTGTCGTGCGCGAGCAGGTCAGTGGGGGTGCAGTTCATAGACAGTGCTGAAATCCAAATCCCGCGCGACGAAGATGGTCCCGCGGTCGCCCTGATTTTTGTGGAGCGTGGGTTTGATGTTGATCGTCGATTGAAGAATGAGTTCCGCCATGCGGTTCCCCGTCGTGGCGGAATGTTGATAGATCCCCAGACTCTGGCCACCCCCGCCGCCCGCCTGTGTGGCGGTGGCCAAGCCGATCCCGTCCTGCACGAGCGAGAGGAGAAAGGCCGCGCCCAGCCGGTCCCACCAATGGTTATCTACGACCCCCACCAAGCCGGAGGTGCCGAGTGCATCGGCCGCTGGCGAATTGAGGTTGATCACGACTCCCGTCGGAGTCTTGACCCTGGTCCAGAGGAGAAAGAGGCGGCGCTGGCCCTGCGCCATCGTCGCCGCATATTCGCCGACCGCCTCCGATCCCCGTTCTAAGAGAACAACGCGACCGTTGTCGCTGTAGACATCGCTGTTCAAGACACAGGTTGCCATGCCGGCGACTTCATTAATCACCCGCACAGTCAAGGCGCAGTCGATCGTTCGGCCTTTCGGCAAGATGAGATTGCGATCACCCAAGAGACCGGCTTGGACTTTGGGGGTGTCCGATGGCGTCAACAGCCCACCGATGGGACCGGCTCCGCTGGCCGGAGGGCCGGGTGGCGCTGCGAGACCGACGCTTGTCACGCCGATCGACGGACCGCTGGCTCCGCCCATATACCCGACCGATGCTGGCGGCGAACTTCCTATGTCTGCCGTACTGACCGGCATCGCTGATCCGCCCAATATGCTTCCGGACCCTGTGTCCGGCTGTCTTGTGCTGTTGAGCAGCTCGCGTACTAAGGAGATGGCCGCGTCTGGTCCGGTTCCAGCTTGTTGCGTCCGGGAGATGTCCGACGCAGGGGAGTTCGTCACAAGGACTTCCCCACCGAACCGACTGGAAGAACGTCTGCCGAGTGATGGGGCGCCTGGTGTCTGGTCAGGAGCCAGTGCCATTGCCCGGTTTCCGTCATCGATTCCTCTGTCGAGAGGCAATCTGATCACATGGTCAGCAGACGCGACAGGCGACTGGCTGGTCGATCGCACCGTTGCTGCTGTGTTCTGACGTGGCAGGGGATCGGTCTCGAAGACTCGCTTCAGCCCGACCTGGGCCGGTTTGTTCTCCACCTTCGCCGCCCGTTCTTCTTGTGTGGCCTCCGCCTTGCGCTTGGCGCTATAGGTGTTCGCCGCGAAGACGAGTCCCACCACGAGCACGATGGCCATCACGACAAGAAACGCCACACGCGCCGCGGTCTCGTTCCTGCCGCTGGCCTGGTGGTTGACCGACACAATCCCATCGACGATGGGAGGCTTCTGCTCAGTTTGCTCTCTCGACTCTTCTGGTCGTTCCATCCTTGCTCCCTCAGCGCAGCGTCCTGGTGATACCTGACACGGTGGTTCCCTCAATGGCGGGCACGCCGGTCTTGTCGTAGGCCTCATTCCAAATGCCGACCACGGCGTCGCCCAGGCGCAACACAAACCGCCTTCCCATCCGCTGTACGACGGCGAGGTCCTTCTCCATGTGGAAATTGATACGGGTTTCTTCACCCAACGGCGAGAAGTGGAAGATAGCAGGGATCTCGCGATTGGGTGGGAAGAGAAAATAGGTGAAGCGACCGTCATCAAACACGAGCGAAGGCGCGATATCCTCTCCTCCCGCAAGCACCTCCATCGAATAGGACCAATTGCGAGGTTCAGGTGTAAAGGAGTCCAGCCGCTCGTGGAGGAGATCCGTCTTCTCGCGAGCGTGCTTGGCGCGATGGGCCGAGGTTTGCATCGCCGTCATGGTGGCGGGGGTCGGCGCGACCAGCGGATACCGGAAGATCACACGGTACATCGGCTCATTGTTTCCGCGTTGCACCTGCGCGGTGCTTTGCTTCCGTCCAATGCGATGGTCTCCCACGACGGTGAACTCCAGACTGTAGTCCCACTTATCCGTGCGAATCTCCAGATTGTTATGCGTCGCCTGGTCTTTGGGTTTCACCCAGACCTGATTGGTTCCGACATCGGCCCGGATGCACCATTCCGCCTCTTGCTTCGCACAGTCCGCGACAAAGCCGCTGCCGGCGATGACGATGCGTTCGTCGTCTCCCAGCACAATGCGCGTGACGATCCCACGGCGGACTGTCACTTTGGTCACTTCGTCCTTCTGATAGGTCACGTACCGGACTCGTTGATCTCTGTCGCCCGGTGCCGGAATCTCTGCCGCGTGTGATGGGGCTCCTGAACAGAGGAGGAGGACGGTGAGCCATGCGGTGATCGACCCTTGGTGTTGCTTCCTGGTGTGCATGACCATGTCCTTTCCTATCTCTTCTCGACCATCGAGAGGACCGATGTCGGCGGTGTAATCGTCCCGATTTCCGCGTCCACTCGATAGCCCGTCACCTTGTAGCCGAGCGGGTTCTGGATCAGATCCTTTTCCTGCCCTTTCATCGTGTGGCGGTACTCGTAGGAGACCGTCGCGATGAAATACTGCGGTGGCTCACCGCTGTGCGCATCGGTCCGCTTCACCTGCTTCTCGAACCGCACCGTGGCCTTCGGTCCAATCGCATCACTGTGGACGGTCACGCTCAACACGTTCACGCGCCATTCGATGCCGGTCCCCAACTGCTTATCGCGGGCGTGCACGCCGTCAAAGAGGCTCGCATAGTCGCGCCCGATCTCATCCGTGCTCATCGCTAGGACCTGGTCGTAGTCGGCTTGGAGCAGCCGGTACGAGTAGGATTCTCGCGCAATCACATATTTTTGCGTCCAATGTTTATCGAGTAATTCCTGATAGCCCAACACGGTCCGATCATCTGCCGCGCTCACCAGCTCCACGTTGCCGGTGGCGCGGTCAATGGCGAAGACATAGGGTACGGTGGTCTTGAATGGGGCCAAACAGGCGAGGCCGATCCCGAGTATCACAGCCAGGGCACAGGCGATGCCTGCGACCCACCAGGCCTTTCGTTCCGACGCCTCCAGCCTCAGCCGCCAGTCGGTATCCCAGTTGCGACCCTGATCATAGAATTGCGGTTCGTCCGCCGCACTTACGAGTGAAGGGTCCGTCAGCTTCTCTGGCATCGTTTTCATGTTCTTTCCTCGGTCTGATCAACAGGACTAGGGCGTCCAGGGGGCCATGTTATTGAAGGTCCGCGCCGTGCCAGGGGCCAACATCTTGAGGACACGTTCCTGCTGTTCTTGTTGCGCCGCCTTTTCTTCCGCCTCGATCATCGATTTCATCGTCAGAATGCGGTTCGTGTCGTTGCTCACCTGCGCTTGCTCCGCGGCGATCCGGCCATTCAGTTCCAGAATCCCTTTTTCGTCCTCGGTCTGATTGATGCGGGTCGTCAACGCCCGGATCTGCTGCATCCGGCCAAGTAGCATCTGATAAGTGTTCGCGTAGTAGGCCTGACTTTGCGGCGTCTGGTTCAGCATGTTCTGACAGATCCGCAGGGCATCGCCGGTTTTGCCCTCGCAGTTGTAGATCATGCGGTTGTGACGGATGATCTGGGCCGCCGCGGTCAAGCCGTGGACCCCGCCGGATCGAATGGCGTGGTACACGGCGTTGACGTCGGAGGGGACGACGCCGGCGAGCGTAAGGTTGTTCAAGAGACTGCCCATATTGCGCGAGCCTACGATCGCATTGATTTGTTGCTCTGCTTGAAGAATCTGTTGCTGCATCTGCTGGAACTGTTGGATCCAGGCCAGGGCTTGCACGATGGATTGCACGAGATTGGCTGTATCGATGACGGGAATCCCTCCGGCTTGGGATTTCGGCTCCGGACCAACGACGACTATCAGGACCAAGCCGATCGTGATCACTGTGCGCTTCATGCGGGACATGCTTTACTCCTTTCGCAAGACGCTATTGCGTAACCGCTCCATTGAGGCTCGTTGATAGAGGTCACTCCCTGGCTGGGGATTCCCGGCAGGGAGCGCGCTCAGCAGTCGGGTCACCCCGGTTCGTGGTCCACTCAGAGATCCACCGGTGGAGCCCAGGGCCAACGGGACCAACCGACTCAGACCGGACGTGAGGCTGTGCACGAGCAGCATTCCACTCCTGGTGGCATCTCCTCCCGGGTTCCCCAATGAGAGGCCTCCGGCCAAACTCGCCCCCAGTGACGCGACATGGAGCAAGACATAGGCGGCGGTGATGGAGAGAAACAGCAGGCCGACGACATCCGCCAGGATCGAAGCTGCGGAGTAGGCACTTAGTACGTGCAGACAAGCATTTCGCAGCAGGCTCGCCAGAAACGTGATTACTGCCATGATAAGGACATTCGTGAAGACGGCGACCAGTGCGCTGGAGAGCCAATTCTCCGCATAGCGCTGCGTCACCGGAAACATCGCGCAGAAGATGAAGGCCGGCCCGACCGCGAGCAGCAGGGCGAGACTGACTTTCGCCACGAGAAAGAGCCCCATCGCCACGAAGGCCATCACGATCGACGCCGTGGCGCAGATCGCTCCCGCGATGAAGAGTGAGAATTGCGGCACCAATCCAGAGCTCGCTTCGGTGAACAGGGTTTCCATCAGCGTCGTGAAGGGGTCGGCCATCTGGTCGATGGTCCCTCCCATCGAGAGGACTCCGCCGAAGGCGGAGGCAAAGGCTTCTTGAATGCCATCCAGCCCTTCCTTCACGAGACTCCGATACTGGGGCCCGTTCAACGTCAGCCCGGTGATGAGCGCCACGCGAAACCAGCGCCAGACGAGCGCGGTGACCGGCTCCTGCACGTCGCCACGCATGACTTGAAAGCCGGTCCAGATCACATAGAGGGTCATCGCCGTGACGGCGACCGGGGTGAGCACTCCGATGACGGCATCGCTGGAGGTCACGACATAGTGGTCCAACGCGTCGTTCACCGACTGCTCGATGTAGGTCGCCATGCCCATGAGTTTCCTCTACGCGACTCCTCTTCCGTGCTCCTGCCGGAGACGTTTCCGCGCCGCGATGCGCTCATGAAACAGTGGTAGCCAGTCTGTGGGCTCGTCGCCCACGTCGGCTCTGATCTGGTCCAGCAACGTGACGTTGTCGGTTGTGCCGGAGAGGACGTTCAACAGATCCGTCATCCCACCCAGGTCGAATTGCACGATCGCCGAACTGTGGCCCTGCTTTACGAGAAACAGACGGCTTGTCTCCCCGAGATTCTTGATGATGTGAAATTCCGCCTCCGTCACTTTGAACCCCTGGACATAGTCCTCACGGTCGGCGCGCGGATTAGGTAAGAAGATCTGCGTCACGCTCTGTTCGACCATCGTTTTGCCGATCGGGTGTCGCAGTACGTCCGAGGGCGATTGGGTCACAAAGACGCCAAGGCCGGATTGTTTGCGGATGGTCTTTTGCTTGTTGAAGGCGAAGTCCGCGAACAGTGGGTCTTGCAGCGGCTTCCAGAATTCCTCCATGACATAGATGAAGGGCTCGCCCGTGATCAGTCGTTCGGTGAGATGGAGCAGATAGGCCATGATCGGGGTGCGGACTTCGGGATCATCCAGAAAGTCCGTATAGTCGTACCCGAATAATCGTGCGCTGCTGATCTCGTGAGAATCGTGTGGATTGTCGAAGGCCCAGCCCAGCGCGTGACCGCGGGTCCAACGCTTCAACCGTGCCCGCACACTCTGGTCGCCGGTTGCCGGCAGGTTCTGACGGAGGAGGGAGAGACAGCGCAGGTCCGGTGAGACAGATTCACTCATCACCGTCCGCACGGCATCACTGATTTCGCTCTGCTCCTTCGCACTGAGCCTCGGAATCTCGTCACCAGGCTGCTTCACGAGTTGCGCCACGAGCTGTTCGCAGAATTGCCAGTTGTTGGGATTCGGTTCGAGCTGCAGGGGATTGAAGCCGGTCGGCATGCCGCGTTTCAGAGACTGATACTGTCCGCCCATGGCCCGGATGCCGATCTCCGCGCCGCGGTCTTTATCGAAGACCACGCAGCGGAGTCCCTGGTATTTGGTCGCGAAGGCCAGGAGGCTCAGTTCCAACGCGGTTTTGCCCACACCGGTGCTGCCACAGATAAACGTATTGCCCGGATACTTTTCATCGCGTGAATCTCGGTCCTCCGGGGATACGTGGAAGTTGAAATAGTAGGGCTGCCCACTTGGGGTCTTGAACAGGGCCAATGCTTCGCCCCAGGGATTGCCCGCTCGTTTACCGCGCGCAAAGTTGTGAAAGGGACTGAGGCAGACAAAGTTCCGGCTCGTGATGACGGCTTCGCGCGGCCGCAGACTCCAGTTACCCGGGATCTGCGCGAACCAGGCACATTCGGGAATCACGTCGACCCGCGCCATCTTGAACCCAGCCCCGTCTTGAAAGACGGCTCGGGCGTCGGCGAGCGCGGTGCTCACCGATTCCATGGTGTGGCCGAAGATCGCCAGGCTGTAATGGTACTGGCCCAGATCGATGAGGCCGCTCTGCAGATCGTCTGCCGCCTGGTCCATCTGTTCGATCTCACGCGTCGCCACGTCTTCCGAGGCGATCAAATGCCCTTTCTGGGTGGCCAGCGATTTCAGAGCCGCGCGTTTGTTGAGGCATGAGAAGCTCTGGGTCTCGATGTATTCCGCATCGCTATAGAGGAGGCCGTTATTCATGCCCGGCTCGGAGAAGGGTGGGTACTCCTGCATGTCGAGAAATCCGGCGAATTTCTTCTCGCGCGGGTGCCAGATTTCCAGCATGCCCGTCCGGTCGCCGAAGTGCAGGCGAGAAGAGGGGAGGTACGAGGCCAGCGGCGCCCGGCGTAGGGGGATGTCTTCCCAGACGCCATTGATGAGGTAACTCAGAAAGGCCAGCTGGTCGGAGTAGACAATGTCCTGTTTCGTATAAGTGCCGAGGCGTGCGGGTCCATAACGGCTCAGACTCGCTTCGAGCTGTTTGCCCATGTCTTCCAGGATGGTCAGCTGTCCGGTTTCATGCTCTCGTCGTTGGGCTAGAGTGCGCGTGCCCATGCGAGTGAAGAAGCTCGCCACCTTGGACGGAAAGGGTCGATACAGCAGGGACAGGTACAGCTCCGTCGCCATTTGTCGATGCTGTGTAAATGACTGATAGTAGCGATCGGTCAGGCTTTGGCAGAACGGATTGGGCGAGGTGCCGTGCAACCGCTCGGTGACGACGCGCCTGATTTTATGGGTCCAGACTGCGAAGGAACCGCCGCCCAAGGATCGGAGAAATTGGTGCAGCGCTTCTTTGCGCAGCAGGACTTCTGAACGGTCCGCTGTTTCGAACGTGATCCCCTCCAGCTTCCAACAGGCCAGGTATTCGCCGCCGGTCAAGGTGATGACGGTGGGTGTGATCGCCGTGCCCAGCGGAATATAGTCACTGGCTGGAATCTGCGCAGATGCGGCTTTGGTGAGGGCGGATCTAGTCCTCATACTTTGTCTCTGTTCAACCTGCTGCATTGAGAACACTCAGCACCTCAGCTCTTTCATTACGCACGTCTGGTCTTCCATGACAGAGGGCCATAGGAAATGGCGTCCCACGTCGCGCGACTCGGCCCGTGCCGGAGTCGCATCCGCGCCCGCATCATCACTTGGCGCAACCGCTGATCGTCCGTCTTCGTCGTCTGGCGCATCCAGAGCAGGATGGGAATCGTGATCAGCACGAGTCCCAACGAGACGTAGCCGCTTACGAGGTAGTACAGCCAGACCGACATCAACAGAGTCGTGCCGCCGATCAGAATCAGCGGCACGATCGGCACGCCTCCTAACATTGCGGGCCTCGTGCAACCGGTGAAGATGGGATCGCGAAATCCGTCCATGTTAGTTGATCAACCAGGCCGCGATTCCCGCCGCGCCGCCTACCAAGATGCCGCCGATCACGACGTTGCTCACGTCGGACCATTGGGCATGGCTGAAGGCCATCTTGAACCCCGCCCACATGATGGCGACGGTAAAGAGTGTCACCGCCACACTCGTCAGGACCGTTTGCACGTTCTGCATCACGGTGTTCACCTTGGTGATCTGGGCCCAGGCCGGGTCCGATTCCAATAGGACCGCTACCCCGAGCAGCCACGAGGCGGCCTCGATCAGACGCCCATTCCATCGGTTGACCCCTCTCAAGGTCCCTGTCCCTGACGTACGTTTCTGTGTCACATCCCCTCCCGTCATTACCTCCTCCATCTTTCCTTCCTTTCTGTGAGGTGGCCACTGTGGCGAGTTTGCAGAGCCTTCTGCTCGCACTCATCGCCAAACGGGGGTGACATGTAGTGAGGTTCAGTTTTTGATGCAAGCCTGTTGGAAGTACGTATGTGAGGAGAGGACGGCTGAAGACAGTAGGGTGGAGAGGGGTAGATCGGCCGCAACGAGGTTGATCCAGTACCGCGCGCTCATCCGTCATTGTCAGTCGATCGGACTTGTTTGGCCATGGAAGGCCGATGGCCTGCCGCGCACGGATCGTCTGACGCAGCGTCCGCGCCAGCACAGATCTGTCACGGCCGCCGCTGAATGCTCATCCGACCCGTGCTGCTTCGGCAGTCCTCGCCTGTCACCTCCGTTGTCCTGCCCTGGCGCTTCGGTTTCTGCGAAAGCGCCAGTTCGTTCAACATGCAGGAGGTACCACCATGTCCAAACAGCCCATCGACAGACTTCCCCGTCCACAGTTCATTCCACGCTATCGGGTCACGCTCGTCTCTGAGGGCGGTCATACCGCTCCATACGGCGCTCTTCGTGATTCCGCTGCTGCGGCAGCCGCACTCCGTCCGTGCTTTGATGGTCTTGATCGCGAGCAGTTCCTTGTCTGTTGTCTTGATGCGAAGAACGTCAGCATCGGTGTGAACATCGTCTCAATCGGCACGCTCACCCTCAGCCTTGTGCACCCTCGTGAAGTCTACAAACCGGCCATCCTTCTCAACGCCGCTTCGATCATTGCGGTGCACAATCATCCCTCCGGCGATCCCACGCCGAGCCCTGAGGATCGGACGCTCACCACACGACTGCGGGAAGCTGGAGAGCTGCTGGCAATCCGGCTGCTCGATCATCTCATTCTTGGCGACGACCGTCTCTATAGTTTTGCAGATCAAGGCTGGACGATGTGAGGCGCAAGCGCAAGCCCTATCTCACATCATGCTCAAAATCATTTTGAGTGCATGACGCCTTTCGACACATTTGAAAAATCCAGGACCCCACCACAAGTGGTGGCCTGCGTCTGACACAGCGGACGCCTAAAATGTAGGCAACATGCTGAACAGCTTATGCTTAGCGGTGACGCTTGCACATCATTCGACTTGCTCACAAGGTTATCCCCAGAAGATAGGGACGAAGGGCTGCATGGGGTCGGTGGTTTCGGCGTGGAGCTGAATGGCTATATCCAGCGTTGCTTATTGTGGATTGTTAGTTGGATCTGCTTATGCCCGAACTATTTCGTTTTTGTACAGAACATCGGCGATCCTTTGGGACTTGCCCTAACGCGAGATTGTTCTTCCTCAGACATGAATGGGCAGTTAAACTGCGCATTCTCCCAAGAGATCAGATCGGTCAGGACGGCATCTACCGTCCCGATATAGCCAGCATATATGTCATTCTTCACACGTTCCAGACAGAAATTGAAGGCTTCCGTTTGCATTGGCTTTCTCGTATGCACACGCCGTATCTCGTCGTGAGAAACATAAGGGCACGTGAACTGCGCCTCTTGCCACGAAATCATGTCGGTAACAATAGCTGTTGAAGCACTCACTCTGCCTGCGTAGATAAGCGCTTTGATCGTATTTAAATCAAAATCTCCGCTGGTCCCATTGCCGACCATCAGCAGATCCCACTCAGCACGCGCCGTATCGACATGGACAGCTTGGTTCGTATCCACCCAGAAAGGTGATACATCCGAGAAACATTGCCGCTGTTCAGCACCAGGGTAACCCTTCTCCTTCTTATAGGTATCGCCATCGCCGAGAATGGACAACGTAAACGAAACGGCATTATTACCGTCGTGGGGTTTGACTGTTGCGACGTTTTGGAACTGTCCCTCTGGGGCAAAATGCCCGATATCGCGATACACAATTTCGCTGCCTTCGACAAAGAAGTGCCACCGCGGGACACCATCTTCTGGAACATGATATTTCACAGAGTAGAGCGTCCACTTCGAGTATGGGATCTGCACGTGAGGCGGATAGGATACTGGGACGTCGTTTGTCCAATAGAAATTGCTTTTCTCATTTGTAAGATACTCGCGATTGTCCGCGGCAAGTCCAATATGATAGGAGTCGTCTAGATTCTTCGCGGTGCAACGACCATTGTTATTAAACCAGTGCTCCTCGCCATTAACGTCAAATTCCGCAATTAGGTCATTGTTTAGCCTGATGTCCGTATAAACATCTGCACCGAGCCAGGCTCCTTGCGGTTGCCGAATCAGGGCATGAATCCATGTATTGTCCAGAAATGGGACCTGGTAGGTTTTTTTGACTGCGACGGTTTCCATCTTAGTAGATGGATGACGCAGAATGGCAATCATGCCATTGGAAAACTCAACTTTCCCATAACTTGGATCGGGTACAAGAACTTCCCATCCTTCTGTCTGATTAAGATCATCAATGACGTTGGCGGTCGCCAGCTCTCCGCTAAAAAGCAAGGCGACGATGATAGCAAGGATAAACCGGCATACCACTTTGTGACCAATCATTGGAATAGTGTCCCTCGTTATTGACTTGGGAGCCAGGCTTATCTTTTGCCGACCATGTTTGTCCTCAGCTCGAAACCACGAGAATCTTTCCGTGCTGCAGCGAATGCGGGTTACCTTGGCCAGCTAAGCTTCGTACCCTTAAACGTGAGGACAATTAAGATATCGTCAATGTTGGCCGTTCGGATTTGTGTCAGCACAGAAGCCGGGAGTACAAATTCCCACACGCCAGTGACGTGCTTTCCCTGAATGGCACCCCAGCTCGATCGCCCACCGGGGAGACGTGTATGAATACGCCGTTCCAGAATAGTAGCTGTGGCCTCCTTAACAGGCTGCCTATCCAGGGGTATAAGCTGAAGATTTTTAGGGATATCAGGTGTATAGCTCATCTTCACATCTCCACTGATATCCAGTTCTTCCTTTCCTGACAGAATGGCGAAAAGGAGCTCTCCGACAGTAATGTTCTCTTCTAGATTGGGAGGGAAATGGCTCCGCTCGGTGCGGAACTTAATCGATGAACCAGACATACCTTGGACAGAGTTCACAAGGTCGTACCAGATATCGGGGAACTCATTCCGGATACTAAAGGCTTTATCCGCGCTCACTTGAAGATCAAGGTTCTGGATGACTTGTTGACGGTATTCACCACTGAACAAGGCGGTGTACTCGATAGTTACCAGGACATCCGCGATCGTGTTGAAATCGAACGGGTTTGATGCGCGAGGCATGGCAAATTCCCATCTGGTATCGACGCCCATGGACTCGAAGGGCATCAATAATTCCGATTGAGCATCCAATTCGAACACGCCGGTGGCGTTTACAGGTGAGCTGAGCGCGACCAGTTCTGGATCACGTCGGATCGTCGTCTCTTGGAACACATCTCCGCCAATGATGACACGGGACACACCCGACGCCGTCAGAGTGGCACGAATTCCGACCACGGGGGGAATCAAGGCGACGACGGACGTGCGCACACGTTTGATCAGACGAAGATAGTCGCCGGGGAAAGCCTCATCAAAGATTCGCATGGGCGTCTGGAAGTTCAAGACGCCGGTCTCACGGAAGACAGCGAAGGCATAGGGATCAAGCGTGGCGAAGGACAAAGTATGTGTCAGGTTGAGCTTGCGTTTATTGGCCTCAAACGCGTATTGATCAAGTTGGTAAATATCTTGGAGCAACCGAGCAGATCCCGTCAGGCCACGGCGATCCTTACCCTTTTCGTTGGGATTGGCCGTGGCGCCATCAGCTGGTGCCGCCCAATAATCATTCTGAATGAACGACGTGGGAGCTTCTTGTCGCTCAAACGTCAGCTGGCTTTCAGCCAACATGGCGACACCGGTGGCCTGTTGGAGAAAGTAGCTGTAGACGCCAGCCAGAACGCCACTCATCCATTCATAGAGTTCCGCATTGGTGAACTTGTTGGACAAGTAATTCGCCATCGCCGTGGCTTGCGTGGTTTGAAGTTGGGCGATGGCCTTTTCTTGGCGGACGATGTTGGTATGGTCCTTTGCAACAATCGCCTGTTGATCGGCGATCTTTTCTTCGATGTCGGCCAGGTCATAGGCCAATTGCCAATCGTTCACGCGGCGTTCGTGACTGGCCTTGATAGACAGCACTTCCGCGGCAGTTTTGGCACCTATAGCTACTGAGTCAGCTCCTGACTTAAGGGCGGACAGTACTCCCGTGGCAGTTACGGCTGCTACTCCAACAGGTGCAGTAGTTGTAGCCGGTGATGCCGCCGCTTGTGCCTGCGCAACAGCCAAGCCTACAGAAAACCAGATGCTTGCGATTTGTGCACTACCTGCAGTTATATAGTTACCGATTATGGCTTCTTCTGTGGCAGACAATCCGTTGTCGATCCACTTGCGGTAGGTTTCCTTTTGCTTGGAGGCTTTGGCTTTTTGTTGGATGACGAGTGCCTCACTATCCATCGCCTCAGTCTCCCGTAACGTCTGCAAGGTGTTGCCGGCTTCGGCTAGCTGCAAATCGAACCCGGCTCGCTTGAGGTTGTAATTTTCACTGTCGCGTTTCTCGAGCGCGGAGAGATAGGTAGCCTCGATCTGTTGAGCAATGCTGACAAGTTGTTTCGCTCGCTCCATGAGTACGGTGAAACGGTAGGGTGTGGGTTTTTGCCGTCGGCGCGCTCCTGGAATCACGAGCTGTCCGCCGCTGCCGATTGTCGGGAGACCAACCATAGTTTTCGGAGGAGTTGGGACCTCGATCTCACGTTTCATGCCGGCGATGTTGCGTCCCTGCTGCATTTTCGTGAGCTGGGTGTCGATCCGTTTGCGGAGCGCGTCCAGTATCGGGTTGGGGAGGAGGGTCTCTTCTTCCTTTGTTGGCTGAACTTGGTCGAGGTCAGAATCGGTGAGGATGCGGCGGGCGGTGAGATACAACGAGCGTGCTCTCGTCAAAGACTCTCCTGTATCGTTGGTGAACTCTGAATCGGCGTATTCAATGAAGCATCGTGCGATCGACATCAAGGTATAGCGAGTATACGGGTTAGAGCGTGAGTCGGTCTCCTTTGGTGGATAGGCTCGCTGTGCCGCTAAGAGATGCGGATTCAGAAACTCGCGCATCCAGTGCTCGGTGCGTGAAAGAGCAACCGGACCGTTGGCTTCCTTTCGTAATCCAGGGTAGATTTTCCTCTCCCCTGGCGGCAGGTTGTAGGCGTAGACCGTTTGGAACCAATCCAATGCCGCCGTAAATTCGCCGGACTTCTGGAGCTGCAGAGCCAATGTCATAGGCACAAAATAAAAGATTTCGAGTAGCTCAGAAGGAGCGACTTTGGGGAAGTCAGGTAGGACCGCCTCAGCCGTTTTACGAAGCTGTTTCAGCTCTTCATCTGTTCGCTGGTCGGTGAGTGTGAACGGTGGGTTTAGTTGAGGGGGGGTTGTCTCACCTGAGGTGGCGAGATTATTGATCATATCTTCTGAGAGGGCATAGTTGTAGATGCGGATGTCATCTAAACTGCCCAATACTCCAGGAGTTTTGGGTTCCCCCCCCAGGTGGAGGGGACCATCATTACCAACCACGGTGCCCGTCAGCGGCGCAGTAGAATCTAACTCTCCGTCGACATACAGACAAAGCTCATTCTCTCTCTTGACGTAGGCAATGTGATACCAACGATTGAGAATCAATTCGGTGGAGCTATTTCCGCCCTCACTATAATTATGATTGGTGCTGATGCGGAAATGAACTTGGTTGTTCCATGGCACCATCCATAGGGCAAATGTTCTCTGGTACGTGCTCTTGCCTTTGTGCATGATGCATCGCCAAGCACCGGTATGGTCTTGGGCCAATCGAAACCAGAACGACACAGTAAAATCTGCGCCGTCTTTCCCAAGTTCTAGTGAGCTTGAATGACTGACCTCGGCATAGTTTGTTCCATCAAACGTTATCGCATCAAAGAATTTCCCGTCCGGAGTAAATTGTGCACCTTGAACCGTCCCGTCGTTGGCATTGCCTGATGCATCCTTCAATAGAGGTTCAGTAGTTTCGTTGTTGCACGGCCAATGGGCCAACTTGCCGAACCCCCTCACACTATCTAAATATTCCCTCGCTAAGCGGCGCGCCAATTCAGGTGTCACTCTGGATCTTGCACGTAATGTTTGCACCAGCTGTCTAAAAGGTGCAGTGATCTGGGCCGGTTCGCGCAGAGTCGGTAGGAGGAGATTCTCCGGATAGTAAAAAATCAAGCTGGCGGCGCGCCAAGTCTCAAAGCTGCCAGCCATTTGCCAATCGTCATCGAATTCATTCTCTGACTCGTTGTTGATGCGAGCCCATTGTCCGGCTGGATGATCCTGGGCAAAGCGCTGTGTGCGCAGCGAAAACACCAGGGCTTGCAGTGTTTCAATGGCCTGCTGCATGCGTGTTGTTAGACGCCATCCGGTGCCTTTGGTTTCGATAAACAGACGCTCGCTGAGCCAGTCTGCGGCAGTTGCGGGAGCCATACCGACCACCGCCCCGATCGTTTTAATCAACGTATCGCGTAGCAGCGGAAGCGTCAGTTCCTCGGTGGCTTGTATTGCTTTCGCGAAGGCCTGGTGGAGGCTATCCTCCTGATCGATTCGTGCTTGCAGAGCTGCCTGCCATTGCATACGGGCTGTCGCAGTTATCCGCCAACGCGGCAACTGAACCCGTCGTGGTAGAGCGGCAAACGACAATTCAACGCGGAGCCCGGTGGGGTTATTCTGTGTACCCATATTCACCACCACGAAATCGAGGAAGTTTTGACCATTCGAGAGGTTATCGCTCGAGAAGTTATCGGTCAGCACTATGGTGGTAAAAGCCGAGTACCCGGCCTTTCCCACCCCATTCGACGAGGAGACCCCATTCAGTTTGATAGCCTGCAACTGATCGTCCACCGCAACTGTGGCAACGATTTGTACGGTAGTCAGATCCCACCCGCTCAGATCGAACGTGGTGCGATAGACATAGGTGCCTGGAGCAGCTCCACTGGAGGCATTCTTTGTGGGACTAACCCAATGACTGCGATCAGTGTTCGCCACCCAATCTTTCGGTTGCTGCTGCGTGACATAGACGTTCTTATCGAAGTTCGATCCCCCCGGTGCCGCAATAAGCATCCATTGAGGATCTTCTTTCCCCTCAGGCAACAACACGCCGGCCTCCACGCCAGTGTGAGGCAGGAATGGTGGTTCGCCTCGGTAGAGCTTGAAAAACTGTGGGCTGATCGAGAGCGCAGTCTCCTCCTTCCGCCAGGCTTCCCGGTGGCTGCCTTTCCAGAAACGGACGAGGATATGGCATATGCTGTCCCACTCTGCCTCCGTCACGATGGGCTTAGGTGATTCGGCCAATTGAAGAACGCGGACCAGCTGCCGTAGGGCCGAGAGCTCGAGAGGGATGGCATCGAGGATCGGTTGGATATTTGTTCCCTTTCGTTGTTCTCCATCCAGACACCGGAGAAACGCTATCGGCGTTGCCCCCTTGTTTTTACAAGGAATAGACTGCAAGTCGGGATCGGTCGTAACAGCCAGAATAAGATCTTTCAGTACGGAATCGACGATGGCTGTCAGTCCATCGAGTGCAGTCGGCTTCTCTTTACGCAGTTTTTGAAGAATAATGAAACGGTTACTTATCGACTTATTTCTCTGCCCCCACAACCAGAATGCCGGGCCATCGTGATTGGCGAAATCGTCAGTTCCAATGACATCCGGGTCTACGATCAGTTCTACCAGCGTTCGATCCTGCTCTATCCACATGGCCTGAAGCTGGGAGAGCTGCCAGCTAAGCAAAGACGGTTCTAGTGGTTGAGTGAGGGGAGCCCGTGTGCTGTCGCGAAGTCCAAAGAGTGTTTCGAGGTTCTCCTCTGTAATGGCCTCAGGCTCAAGTAATAGCTGATCGAGATGGTTGGACCACTGATTATCGGGGTCAACAATGCCCAGACGTGCAGCTAAGGCCAGACGTGTGTCGCGATCAGAGCCTCGTGCAAGGCGCAGTTCCTCATAGCTCGTCCCGAACTGCTGTAAGAGCGTTTCATAGGCGGCCCGCGCGTAATCACCTACATTGATGGCAGTGCTTGTGGGGATCGACTTCAGATGTTCACGGAGGATCTCAATGCACAAGCGTGCTTGATTGATAGGCCGACCCGCTGTCTCTGACTTCGGGTCGCCAGCCAGTCCTCCAAAATCTTGATAAAACACATCCTTCAGGTCCTTCTCAGTGAGTGGCAGGGGCTTAGCAGGAGGCGGCTGCGGCATCCCAAAGTGTTCGCTAATGAATTTGAGTAGGTCGAGGAGATATTGCCGGAACCCCAACAGATTATTGATATCGCTCGGCTTAAAGGCTTCTGCAACTTCGAGCCCTTCGACCGTTTGGGTGACCTCATTGGGAGAAGCTGCATGATCGCGGACAGTACAGCGAATGCTATACCATCCGCGAGTTTTCACGGGGACCAAGAGTCTCCAAGATATCGTTCCTGGCTGGGGCGCCTCAACTCTATGTACAACTTCTTCTACTTTGTCGCTGGCCCGATTCCACAATTGACAGCTGACGGATGCTACGCCACTTTGCGTGTCGGTGGCGGTACCGGCTACTTCGATCGTGGTTTGACTCGCTCCCAACCAGGAAAATTTACTGTCGCGACTCGGGCGTTCAATCGTACAGGTCGGAGGCATGACATCAGCAGCATTGAAGCGGACGATGGCCCAGTCGGACCAGTTCCCAGCCTTGTCACCGGCACGTACGGTAATGGAATGGTCACCGGGCACTTGGAAATCAGCTGGCCAGTCGACAAAGGTAGACCAAAGAGCCGGATCGGCCGTACTCTGTGTGAAAAATCGGCTCGTATTCTGATCTCCCTCCTTCTTATCGAGATACCAGTTGAAACCTCTTGGCCATATACCAGAGCCCGTGTCCTGTGCTCGAACGCGGAGCTCGAAACGGTCCATGGTCCCTCTAATAGGCACTGTGCCGCCTTCGACAGGCGACTCAATACGAAGGGTTGGTGCGACCGCGTCCAGTATGACCGTAAAAGAAGTGCTAATTATACGGCTGAAGTGCTTAGTAGCATTATCGACTCTTCTGTCCCCGCTAAATGTTGCCGAGATGGAGTGAGGGCCATCGCTCGCTATCGATATGTTGGCACTAAAATTACCATCCCAAGTTTTAGGTTTACTCGCGGGGGGCAGGGTACTGATGAAAAGTTGGAGATTACTTAGCTCCTGCGGATCATCGAATATGTCGAAGTGGCCGCTAACCGACAACTGAAACGGTAACTTGGTTGTGTAGACCACTTGTCCATTTGGGGGAGTCGTTATCTGGTCTGCCATAGCGGTTTCTCCGTTACGTCAAGAAGGGTTTCATGTCTGGTTGTGATCCTAGATGTGTTCCATCGTCTGCCCCTCGACGAGTGTCTGTAGGTTCTCGAGAACAATGGCGCCGTTGCTGCTTTGCGTGAAGTGGAAGGCAATCATCCTAGGGTTCACAGTCTGACTCATAGGTGTTGCCAGTGGTCCGGTGGCGACCAGCATGAGAAATGTAGAGCATATTTATGAATCATTTCGGTGCCCTCGTCTCGCTAATCATCGCCCGGCCCTATAAGCTCATCTGAACTCTGAATGTTGCCTCACCGCCCGTAGTAAAAAGCACATCTGGGTTCGCACTCCCCGTCCATGAACAGCACCCTTGTCAAGGACCAACATGGATTGTGAATACATTTGCCAAATACGGTCTATCAGCGAGTACTCTTTAACTAATGGCCTCGGAAAGGTTTCCCAGCACCATTGCTCTCGTGCTGGAAATCCAACCTGCCTCCTTTTCATGTCCCCTGGCCCAATTGTGTTTCTCGTGACTGTCATTTTGGATCTTTTAGTACGCGGGTTGGTTGTACGTTAATTTCTACAGGTTGCCTGAGCTCGAATTCATTAGTTGGAGGTCCTTCTCCTGCCGTAAGCCCTGGTTGCCTCGCATGTCCCAAGGTATAACGACTAAAAGAAGCATCGTCAGGATTCACAAGATGGTTTGGTATCTTTAAGTTTCCGTATGTCGTTTCTGCCTCAATTATTGCGTTTCTCCCAGAATATCTGTCCGTTAATTTGCCGACATTCAAATCAACCCTTGCATTTGTCTCGGCATGACTAGTTGCAATGATAGATTTGTCCGTAGTTACGTATCCAGCAATGGTGTTCTTATACCGTCCTAGTCCAAGTCCTTCTCGTGGGTTTGTTTTGTTGTCCACTGGCATAACTTTGTAGACCGCTACCTTTTCATGATTCAATTCTTCAATAGCCGCAGCCATTCGTGCGTTAGGCGTAGCATTTATAGCTGACTTCACCGCCCGAGCAATTCCAAATGTGACTAGACCCACGACAGCGTCGTTCACGACAGCCTTTGCAGACTGCTTTTCTCCAAGGATCGCCCGTGTCGTTGCGCCTCCAGCGACGCTTGAACCCATGCCACCAAGCGCGGCTTCCGCAATGGCAGTTGAGCCAAGTACACTTGCACCCATCGTTAATCCACCTAGTCCGCCAGCGACAGCACCCCCTGCTCCAGAAGCCACTGCACTTTTCCAACTAAACTCACCTCCACTGCTAAGCTGAACCGCTGCATTAATGCCAAAGCCAACAGCGAAGCCAATACCTGCGCCGAGGATCGCGGCAGCCAGCTGAATTGCTTCCCCAGTTGGGTCGTGCCCAATTAACGCCCGACCGCTGATGTAGGAATAGCCGCCCTCAAACCTAGGCTGGATAACGGATGCCTTTTTGGTATGGATAGGATCCACTGATATCCATCGAGAAAGTCCCGCTGAGTAATACCTCGCCCCGTGGTAACTTAGCCCACTCTCCTCATCTCGCTCCTTCCCCGTAAACCGATACCGCTTCTTACCGAAACTTCCGAAGCTCGTCTCTCCGTAGGGAAAGAACTCTTCGCGATTGATAAATGAATCGGCTTGCGCCGTATCGCCACCGATAACGATGCTGCTGCTGCCGAGATGATCACCAAGATGGTATTGCACAGCAGTCCCCGTATCATCGGGATGATTGGGCCCTTTCCGTATAATGGCCATTCGACTCTGGTTGTCGATCACGTGAAGTGCATTGTTTTGCCCTCCACCATTCTTTTGCCACCGCTGATGTTCATAGATCCCATCGACATAGACGGTGCTCTCGTCATTGGTTGCGGTGCCGTTCTTCCGCACCCACTTCTTGACCCGCATCCCGGCTGAGTCATAGAGATACTGGGCTTGGACGGACGGAGTGGAGTCAGCCGTGGCCTGAAATTCACGCAGCCGGTCGGCATGGCCCCAGACAAACCGCCGCGAAGTGGTTTCCTCCGTCATGTTCCCATTATCGTCGTACCCATAGGCATACACCGTCGGACCGACGGTCACGGTATTGAGTCGGTTGTTGCCTGAAGCCATCGCGAACACTCGCGTGAAATTCCCATTATTCGCGGCAGTGTGCGCAAGTTTCGTCATGTTGCCTGCGACATCATAGGTATAGGTCTGGCTATAAGGGCGCGTGTTGGTGACATCCTGACACCGTGGAGTATCGAGCCAATAGGGATCGGCTGGGGCGACGTTGCATTCGCGTCCTGTCGCCTCGGTTAAGCGATAGATTGCATCGTACCCAAACGCTCGGTCGAGCTTGTCAGGATCATTCGGCACGCCACAGCCTGGAACACGGTCATGAATGCCCAGGATGTTTCCGGCTAAGTCGTAGTCGTATGCGTAATCTTGGAGGAGGGGGCCAGTTGGTTGATAGGAATTGTCTGTCCGGATAAAGTGCTCGGTCCGTAAGCGGGCCAGTCGAAAAGTTTGTCGGTCATAGGCGTAGCGTGTGAAGATGCCGTTGCCATAGGCGATCAATGCTCGCTGGCCCTTGGCATTGTACGCGATCTGCTGGACATACAGTTGTCCATCAAGACTAACCTGTTCGAGTGCGCCGGCCCGATTGTAGCTCGGCACAAGCTGCGCACGGTGACCGGTCACATCGGCAGGATAGTGAATCTGGGTTGGTCGGTTCAGCGCGTCGTACTGCGTGGTTGTCCGATAGTCCATCGGATCGATCGCATGTTCGGCATCTGGCTTGTTCCAACTGGCAACCCAATTACCAGCGATCGCACTGTCACTAACGACCTGACGAGCCTTGTCCACCAGGTTTCCTTTGAAATCGTACAGATCAAACGTGACAAGCCCGGCCTCGTCAAAATGTCTTACAAGTTTGCCTATGCAATTCTTCGCTCGTTCAGCTGCACGCTCTGTGTCAGGCTGGTTCGGATCGCTGCCGTCGCCATAGTGGAGACGCTCGCGTAGCGTCATGGACTGATCATGGCCATCCTTCGCCCATCGTTCAGTCGGTCGATTTACGACATCGTAGGCATGGAGCACGACCGCTCCTTTGCTGTCTTGCCGGTACACTTCGTTGCTGACCGCATTCAGCACCATCTGTCGGAGGCCCGCATCGATACTCTCAATCCTCAAGACCCGTTTGCTGAGATCGTATGAGTGGGCGAAAGCGACGCGACCCAGTGGATCGGTGATGGTTAGGAGATGGCCCTGGATATCGTAGGTTGATCTCGTACGGAGTTCCTGAATGCCGGTCAATGAAGGCGAGTCGGCATTGCGCTGCACAGCCATGAGCGTACGCCCCATCGCATCCAAGAGGACGTTGGACGGGGTGTAGTGATGATGCGTGGGCGCCCGATTGGTCAGTGGCTGAAGGGGATCTCCAGGTACTAGCTTGGGCGCATAGGAAACAGGAGCCAGATCGTTGGGATCATAGGTATAGGCTTCCCATGGCGTGGGAGAAAATTTGTTTGTGTCGGTCGGCGCTAGTGGAGGGTCGGTGAGTGAAACAGGGATGCCGTAGATCACCCGCTGCTCGGACCCATCCGGATTGACTGTGCGGATGACGTGACCGCGCGGATCATACACCATCATGACATTTTGGCCGAGCTGCACATCGCTCGCTGGTGTAAAGTCCCAGCCGATATCGTAGAAGGGTTCGAACTTTTCGATGACGCGGCCCTTGTTGTCATAGCGCTGCCAGCCGCTCACGATGACGTTGGGGCGCGAGGAGTCGAGGCTCTTGCGACCTGTAATCGTGTGCTGTGTGACATGGGATCGAATCCGCTCGGCAGGAAGCGATCGAGGATAGATCGCAACTTCGTCGATCAGTCCGTTGAAGGACTGATGTGTCCCATTCTCAACATCCCATCGATCACCGATAGTCAGCGAGACCTCTGGATGAGTCTGATCGCCTTTGGTATCTATATCGACTTCCGTAGTGTCGTCGGACGTATTGACGGTGGTCGTGTTGTCCAGCTTGCCGTTGAGGTAGATTCGGATGGCGAGTCCATCATAGCTTGCAGCGACGTGAGTCTCCCCGCCCACGATGACGCTATTGGTGCTTGTCGCTGTGGGAGTCCTCGGTGGGCCGGAAGTTTTCATCCGGAGCTCGACATACACGTGCCCACTCCGCAGTATGCTGATGCCGTATTGCGTCAAACCCACATAACTCTGTTTCAAGAGAATGCGATGGGGTTCCGAAGCGGTGGGTCCGTCCCATCGAACCTTAGCTTCCATCGTGATTCTTGGAGGATTGAGGGCTTTACGGTTTGGGACGACGATGCGTCCCGTGGCGCCGTCGAACAGCGCCGCACTATCGCCATCACTGAGGCCTCGTTCACCCAGCCTGACGCCGATTGCCGACATGGTGCCATCGTGCGCATGGCCTGATGAATCGTGCACGGTTGGATTTCCCAACGGTTCATTCAGGCGGTAATAGGCCACCGGACGGTCGGCGAGGACTTGTGCGGCAAAGTCGGCGAGGGCGCCATCAGTCTGCTTAGCCGGCAAGATCAATTCGCCTCCACCAAACACCGGATCTCCAAACCGGATATCCTCTGCTTGGGCTCTCGATTGCAGCAGCCTCCCAAATCCGTCTGAGTACTCTCGTGTCTCGATCGTCTCACCGGTACCAGCCGGATCACTATCGTGCCGGATGGCACGCAGGGTGCGCACGTTGATTGGCTGCGGATGAGCCGGATCTATTGCTACGCTCTTACGATAGGCGAGGAAATCGTAAAAGAGCTTGGTGCTGGGACGAGCGCGATCTCCTTCGTTCCCACTAACCTTGCCTTTCACCCAGGTTTCCGTCAGCAAGCCAATGGCGGAAAACCCAAACTCGGTGACATTCCCGTTCGGATCGGTCATCTGCTTCGGCTGCATGACACGATAGTTGTATGTCGCTTTGGTCTGGAGCTTGAGAGGATCGGTGACTGTGGTGGGCAGAACGTTAAACGCATCGTAGTCGATCGTGGTTTCGTGATCGAGCGGATCACGCTGAGCGATGAGGAGTCCTTTGGCATTGTACTGTCCTTGGCTGGACTTGATGTAGAACCCAGTAACATAACCATCCCGGCTACTGATTGCCTCGTATCCAAGATTCCTCTCGAACCCGTCCGGCGCGCCGGTCGGAAGAACCAGTCGCCCGTGACCATCGATCAACGGGCGGTCCCCGTAGGCCTTCGTCAGAATGTCACTCGTCAGCACCAGTGTGTCACTGCGCGTGGGGACTCCTTGATTTGCCACCTGTCCCACAGGCAGGCCGACAAATGCGTCACCGTCATACCGATTTACGCTATGTGCAAGCACACGGTAGGGAAGTGGAACCGGATCTTGTGGTTTCCACGTGGCCAAATCTTTCTCAAATTGATCGTGGAGCTGCTGCGCGATTGTCCTTTGATCCTGCAGGACCCCTTGAACCTCGTCTGGATCCGTTTCTATCACGTCGGGTGGCTCTTTCAGCTCTAGACTGCTGGTTATCGCGACACGGTCATGCAGATACACACTACCCGTGGGCACTGCGTACATGGTACGTGAATGGATCGTGAGGACCCGCGTTTCATCGGCAACCTCAGTTGCACTGAGGGAATGTCTCTTTCGTGATCGACGGGGAACAGCGATGCTGCTTTGACTCAAGGGCTGACCGAACTCGTCATACTTCCCAGTTAGGGAGAATTGCGTCATGGGATCATCCCCACGTTCCCACTGGGTGTTCCGTTGTCTGACGCTATGGGGGAAAAAGATATGTGGGAGACCATCACTGATGATGCCGGCGACTTCGGTCACGCTGTACGACTGCTCCGTGACGGTGTACGGGCGATCTTGGAGAGGGGACCCATCCAGGGCGTAGAGTTCCGTGCGAAGAATGCTGCCTCGCAAGGTTCGCAGCGCATCCCGCTTGATTCGACGGCGGACCTCAGTGGTTTTGGAGGAATAGATTAAGTCGAGCGTGGTGAGCACATCATCGACTCGCTCCGGCTGGTGGAGTAATGGGGGATCGCCGTCCCAGTATTCATTGGACCAGTCTTGTTCATGCCAGTCTCCGGCTTCGTTCTCGATTGGCCCCTGATGGAACCATGTCTTCGTCAGTGTCGGCGGTGAGAAGGTCTGTCCGACTGCTTCGAAGGTTGTCGATGCTCCATGCAGTCCGGGCTGGTTGTATGGCTCGAAGCGTTCCGTATCGAACTGTTCCACCATGCCGAATCCACGGAACTCTCGCTCCACACCATCCCAGTAGCCATGATGGTACCGGTATTCTGTCGTCAGCTTGCCCTTGGACACATCGTCGATAACTTCTACCAGCGCCACAACCTGGACTGGAAAGGGGAGGGGCGTGCGCCATCTCCTCCCGGTCAAGGCTTCGTCGTCGAGGTAGAACGTGGTCGATGGTTTGTAGCCGACCTTTGTGATGGCCCCCATGTTGTTGTTCATTTCGTTCAACAGGTAGGGCTTGGAGCCGCCGGTGAGATCGAGAAACAGATAGTGGTCTTGGCGCGCGGACGTTGCATCTTTGGTCCAGAGCACGCCGCTGATGCCGCTGCCGAGTAGATCGATGACACGCGTGGCATCGAGATCAGATACCGGCGGGGTGCCCAGGATCTCGATCGGCGCACTCCATCCGTTCCCACTTTGATTGATCCACAGGGTGACCTTGCGGTCCTCGACGTAGAGGAGATCGGACAGCCCATCTCCATCCACATCGCCGATGAGAATGCGCCTGGGATCATATCCAAACGGAAACCGGGGGCTATTCGCCATGCGGAGGCGCTTGGCCCACTCGCCGTACCCGAGATTCGGCCAGTAATCGACCGCACCGTCATGGATCAGGACAATGTCTTGGAGCCCGTCACCGGAGAGGTCGCCCCACTTCACGTGGGGGTCGCTGAAATTCACATTGGGAAAATCTTTGAGCGGTCCGCGTTCAACCCGGCGCGTGGCGCCCCATCCCCTCTGCGGATCGTTGAAAAAACATTCGAAGCGGGTGCTGGATCGCAGAACATCCGTGACCCCGTCCCCCGTCAGATCGATGAGTCGGACTTCCGGGTCCTTCAGATCGAACGAAGGTGCCACGGCATACGGCTGAAAGGACCGGCGGGCCCACTGGCCGCTGAACTGCAGGGGGTAATATCCGGTCAGCGTTTCCTGCGTAACCAACAAGTCTGTCCGGCCATCGCCATTGGCGTCGATGAGCTGGACTCCGGGGCTGCTGAGCGACAGTCCAGCCGGTGCGTCCGTCATCGAGCGTGGCCGATCGAAGCGCCCATTGCCGCGATTCCGCCAGTAACGGACTGTTCCATTCATTTCCAAAATATCTGGCAGGCCATTTCCATAGAGATCGACTAACTCTAGGGAGGTATTGGCCAGTGAGGTGGCCGGAAGGTCTGCTCCTTCAACGGGGTAGAGGTCTCGTTGCGTCCGATCCTGGAGGTTGAACTGGCTGTAGCCAAATTCGAGCGGGGGGAGCTCCTTGGAGTCAGTGCCCGCGTCATCAAATCCAACGACGTCAACGGCGGTGAGGAATGACATGCCATTCTTTGCCTGATTGTCATAGCTGAAATCATAGCGTCTGACCTTATAGGTCTGGTCCGCGTGCGTCTCGATGAGGATGGATTTACAGTGCTTTGTCGTACGGATTTCGAAGCCCGCACGGTAATCCGAAAATGGATCGAGACGATCTTCATACTGAAACGACACCGTCACGAGAAACTTGGTCTGATCGCTCTCGTGATAGTCGGCATAGCGAATTTGTGTGAGCAGCGGTTGATCCCACTGACGGCCCTGCAGTTCATCTGGTGTCGTGCTCTGATCACGATCAGCATAGAGGTATTCAATCCGATTCCCGAACGGATCTTGGGTGAGGGTGAGTTTCCAGGCAAAGATACGGTCAGGGTTTGCTGGACTTGCTTTCGGCCTGGCAATGGTGGCCGAGGTTGATTGCGCGACTCTCTCTGTCGGATGGTCCCCGTAGTAACTGATCAAGCCGTCCTTGGATCGCACTTCCCAATAATTCATGCCAATCTGGGCGTCGTGGTGATGGATGATCTTGGCAAAGAGCCCTTCGGTGCGGGGGCGATAGCGTGTTGCCTTCAGCGGATCCAGCGATGGGTCTTCGATGGGAACCAGGTCTTCCGCCCCAGAGAGCACGAACGTATCCCAGTTGGCCACTTCTCCATCGTCATCGCGATAGCGCGGAATCCCCTTGGAGGTCTTACGCATCACACCGGGGATACTCAGGCTCCAGCCCAAGCCGAAAAGGCCGTTCCCATTTCCGGTGCTGTAGACGAGACTCAGCTGTGGCTGAAACCCATTCCGGCCAGGAGGTAGGCTAATAGGAACGGTAAAGTTGCCGGTCCCTGTGTGAAGGTCTGGCGAAAACTTCTCACCAAGACCCTTCTGTGCGCCTCCACCTTTGGGGAGGGCAATAATCTGGCTGGGGGATGTCGCCTGGCTACCCATTTCACCGCTTCCCAGGAGAAATCAATGCGCGAGACAGTACCATACGTATAAATATTTTGTGTGGCTCTACGAACGTATAGAGCCGAATTATCTACGATAGATACAAATAGCCCTAGCGAGTGGCAATGCCTCGCTTGACATGTCCTTGATGATGCTCAGTTGTCCAAGCCAAAAGTTTGTGTTTCTGTGGAGTTCCGTATGACGAGCATGTGTGATGCCGGTGTCACCTATGACTGTTGAGCGGCATGAATCGACGGCACCATGCCCTGTTGATCATCGATCCTCCCTGGCGTCCACCTAGCGCCTCTTGCCCATTCGGCGTATAAGGTTCGCAGATAATTCCCTTCCGCGACGTAGAGCCATTTGGACGAGATGCCATGCCATCACGACGTCGGATTTCTTCACCAAATGAATGAATAGAGAACAGCATGTTTCGTGCCCTGAAGGAGTTCGTGCACCTCACAAAGCAGGCTTCGGCCTCGTCGAGTCAACACAGGCTTCATTCGTTCAGAACTCCAGCGGGTTTGATGAGGAGTGACCCAATGAAGCCTCTGGCGTCAGAGGCCCTGGACGGTAGAAATGGTGCCATACCCCATCCTACGTATAGTATCTTTTCGGATTCACCCTGTATCTCTTTCGATTCACCTGTCTGTCTTCCTGTTCAATTGTTCTGGCGGTCACGTGGTCACACCAGATTCTTTCCGAAGAATTGTGAGGCATCTGCCTTGCTCCGCCCGACCATTCAACCTGGCGGTCCGAGGCATCATCATTGCTTAGAGGGTTGGAGTCACTGCGCTGAGAAGAATACGGTGCTCGATGACCATATAGTCAGCACGGGTGCTTGTTCAGCGCAACAGGCTCATTCACCGTTTTTTTCTGAGCCACTATTCTAAGGAGAACGTTCCATGCCATCACGACGACGGATTTCTTCCACGAAGATGAAGACAGGGGCTCCACGCAGTCGGAGTCTGATGTATCCCGGGTATTACGTCCAAGTCGGTGTTAAGGACCACACAGTGGTCCGTGCCGTCCAGCGCCGACTGAATGAGGTTGGGTGTGGGCCGATTCCGGTCAGTGGCACGTTTGACAGCCAGACAAAAGCTGCGGTCCAGCTGTTTCAAGCCCGTTCAGTCGATGCGCGTGGTCAAGCGCTGAAGATCGATGGGGTGATAGGTCCGCTCACCTGGACGACTCTGTTTGGCTCACACACTGTTCCGTCGATTGCCACGATCCCAGTCTCACCCTTGGTGGAACGGACTTTGAGCATTGCCGCGGCCGAGGTCGGTGTGATGGAGGTGCCTCCCGGGTCGAACCGCGGGCCTCGCGTCGATGAATATCTGGAGTCGGTCGGCCTCGACCCCTCTGACGACAGCTACCCCTGGTGTGCGGCCTTCGTCTATTGGTCGTTCCAAAAGGCTGCGGCTCAGGTGGGAGCTGAGAATCCCTGTATCCGGACGGCCGGGGTCATAGACCACTGGAATAAAGCGGCCAAGGCGGGAGCGACGCGCGTGACGTCCAAAGCAATCATCGACGACTTCTCGCTGCTCAAGCCCGGCCTCATTTTTGTCATCAGCACTGGTGAGGGGAAAGGCCACATGGGAATCGTCGAAGACTTTCGTGATGACCGGCTGGTCACCATTGAAGGCAACACGAATCTGCCCGGAGACCGGGAAGGTGTGGGGGTCTTCCGGCGAACCAGTCGCAAGCTTTCCGACATCAACAAAGGCTTCATCAGTTACGACTCGTAACTGGAGAGGTGTCATGGCCCGACGAGCTAACAAAATGTATTGGACGTGGTTTTAGTCCACCATGCCTCATTCGGAGAGAGGAGGATCGTCGATGGGAATAGTCCTCAGGAGAAATATCGCTTTGCGGTTGATTGCTGGGCTGATCATGGCTGCTGGACTGTCCGGCTGTGGCCTCACCGTCCCGCAGAAGGCGGCGCTTGACCACTTTGCGTCAGCGACGCACGATTTCTCGACGATCGCCCAAACAGAGTTTCAGAAGAGCCGGCAAGATGTGATCGAGATGAATCGCTACCGGTTTGAGCTGGGTGATCCACGAGTCAAACCAACGGAATTGGATCAGCTGCTGACGCGGGATCGAGCCGAAACTCGGGTGAGGGCCCTTCAAGCCCTGGAGGACTATGCCGTGCTGCTTCGCAAACTGGTGGGGGTTGTGCCGGAAGGAGAACTCCTCGAAGCCAGCAATAGTTTTGTGAGGAATCTCCGAACTGTCAAAGGCCTGTCCTTTTCTGACCAACAGGCGGAAGGCATCGGGAAGGCTGTCGCCGCGGTCGGAGGGCTGTACGTGGAGCACAAGCGGGCTCGGGCCATTCGGGAAGTGGTGGACACTGCGAACGAGCCGATTGTGACCGTCATTGATCTCGTGAAACGCGATTTCGACCCGGCTGCCATGGGGTGGAACGCCGGTTATAAGCTGATGGCTTCTGAGTTAGACGGTCGAGCAACCAAAGTGGGCGCGTCAGTTCAAGCGGACGACCTCACCGCCAAACAAAGCATCCTCAGGGCACAAGCCCTGGCAGCGGAAAATACGGCCAGATTTGATCTGGTCTCAGTTGAAATTGTCAGGTTGGCGTCGGCGGTAGCCGATGCCCAGAAAAATCTTCGCCTGGTGCTGAATCCGTCGAGCCTCAATACGGAAGGCATCGATCAGCTCGCCAACAAGGTTCGGGAATTCAAGTCCATCTATAGCATGCTACGAAATTAGGTCAGTTCACCTTCTAGAGGAGTCCACCATGCCAACCCGTCCCAAACGAAGGAAGACAGTCCGCCACACTAAGACCGTCCGCCGAAGGACCAGGTCTCTCAGTAAAGGAGTGCCCTCAACCCAACCGATCGGGCCCGAGCTGATGGCCGTCATTAATAATCTAATTAGCTTGATGAAACGAACCACCGATCCTCAACAGCTCGAAGAACTGGATCAACAACGGATCGCGTTTTCCGATAAAGCGGCCCGTCTCATCGATGGAGTGCTGGACACCACGACCACCCAATACCAAGGGCAGTCGAAGGTCTCCAACAGACGTCCGAGACCATTCTCAAGGCAATCCGGGGGCTGGAAGCGGTGAAAGAAGTGATTCTCCAGGCAGCCAGGGCCGCTGAACTGGTGGGGAAAGTGGCAGCGATGGCGTGATTGGCGCTCGCACTAATAGTGCAAGTATACCGCAAGGAGAGCGTCGTTCCTCGGAATGAAGGAGCATCAGGTGCTCGGCGTTGATCTCAACGGGGGCATTGATACATCGGAGAGAGCGCAAACGACGGTCGGGCGGATTATTGTGCAATCTCCCCAGAGCTAACAGAGGTCCTATTTATGGGAGGTTACAAATGGCAACTGCTGTAGTCGATTGGCTTTTTCGAGCAAGTAGTATTTCAAATCAAGACGGGACACGTGCCGCAATCGTTCAGGGTGCTACGGAGGTGGTTGGACCAGGCGCCACCGCTTTGGGGCCGAGGCCGACAGCGCTGCGTTTTGGCGCAGGGGTGTCGTGCAAGGTGCAAATCTCACCTGGGGATCTGGACGCGACGCGTTTCGCCGTCCGCATCGCGTTTCGCGTCACCGCGAGCGTGACGACCCGCGGTAATCTGGTGGAATGTACCGCCTTGCCGTTCGCGATCTTTGTTCAACCGGGGGCTGCTGCCGACCGCTTCAACATCGAGGCGACGGTGGCCAACGGCGCGGTCGGATGGAGTGGAGGCAATACGTCCAACCGTCGCCCATTGATGGTGAATCAGTGGTACGTGGCAACTCTTGTGTATGACCTCGATACCCTTGCTTTGATGGTGGACGACACGGTGCTTGCCGTTGCAGCGTTTCCCCGTGGCGGGCTGCAGGCATCTGGGAGTGATCAGCTTTATGTCGGTACCTGGGTCGATGGCGCGCGTTGGCCATTTGATGGCGAGATTGCTGGGGTGCAGGTTTGGAGAGATATCCCGGAAGAGCTCGAAGCAAAGCTGGATGCTGAACGAGGTAATGCAGAGTGGCACCTCTCCCGTAAGGAAAACGAGGTCCGGGGAATGCTCAATCTCGGGCCGAAAACGGCGGATTTTTATTACGACCCAGGTACCAGCAGTTACATTCAGCCGTATGCACTGGCGATCATTTCGTATACAGAATCCCATGGGACTGCCTTTGTCATGTACGGGGCCATTCTGGGTAAGTGGCGCGCAGATGAAAACCTGCGGCGCAGCCTTGCAGGTCTGGCCTCCGATGAAATCCCCGGGCGACGTGCCGGCAGCCGTAAGAGTGTGTTTGCCAGGGGATGTATCTATTGGTCCCCACAGTCTGGAGCGGTGCCGGTGCTCGGACGAATATACCTCGATTTCGAATTGATCGGCGAGGGGGCGCATGCCATAGGGTTGCCGGTTGCTGAAGAGGAGAATATCGCTGGCGGTAAGGCGCAACGCTTCCAGAACGGAAAAATGTTTCTGAGAAGCGGGGCCAGCAATGCCTTCGAAGTACACGGTGCGATTTTAGCCAAGTACGAGGCAGAGGGTGGATCAGGGCGTTTCGGCTTCCCCACAACCCATGAGAGCGATGTCCGTCGCGAGGCAGCCGTTCTTGGAAAAGTGAGCGAGTTTGAGCGGTGCACCATCTACTGGTCACCAGCCACGCCCGCTTCCATTATCTATGGAGCAATCCGGGGGCGTTACCGGGCTGATGAAGG
>Ga0105164_10000191_pt1 | contig 46082 bp, 41 predicted proteins | sample VDWuncwatermetaG_FD_89674 | JGI IMG/M metagenome (GOLD analysis project Ga0105164, IMG submission 89674) | Wastewater microbial communities from Netherlands to study Microbial Dark Matter (Phase II) - VDW unchlorinated drinking water | ecosystem: Environmental > Aquatic > Freshwater > Drinking...
AATAAATCAGAACGGTTAAGAAAAAGAGGCTGTATAACTAACAAATCTTATGAAAGGATTTCCATGCAACCCTGACATTTTTATCTTGCAGTTAACATGACATATTGACTTTGCTGCGACACATAAAAAAGGGATAACTAGTCTTTTTGAGTATTGGGAAAGATGCCCGATGTGTTTCTTTTTTTACACACTTTTTTGTGGAATTTTGCCTGATTTTGTTGATTCACAATCTCTTTTATTTGGAAAAGATATTTGGATATTTTTTTTTACTGCAGTTTTTTCTTCAGCTCATGGAGCTTATTCAATGCCTCAAGGGGTGTCATATTCAAGACATCAATGCCAAGAAGCTCTTTAATAACAGGGCTTGCCTGAGTGGTGAAAATGTCAATCTGCCTTGTATGCCTTTCAGCAGGGGTTATATCCGATTGTGCAATCTTCGGCTCGCCTACTTCATTTAGCTCGCCGCTCTCAAGATTAGACAGTATCTCCTTTGCCCTTTCAATCGTTTTCTTTGGCAGACCGGCAAGCCTTGCAACCTGAATGCCATAGCTCCTGTCTGCGCTGCCTTCTATTATTTTTCTCAGAAATATTATTTCGTCATTCCATTCTTTGACTGCTATATTATAGTTCTTTACGCCATTTAGTGTTATAGCAAGCTCTGTCAGTTCGTGATAGTGTGTTGCAAAGAGTGTCTTTGCAGATAGATTATTGTGTATATATTCTGCCACTGCCCATGCAATGCTAATGCCGTCAAAGGTGCTTGTGCCCCTGCCTATCTCATCAAGGATGATTAAGGATTTTGCTGTTGCATTGTTCAGGATATTTGCTGTCTCATTCATCTCTACCATAAATGTGCTTTGGCCCTCTGTTAAGAAGTCTGATGCGCCAATCCTTGTGAATATGCGGTCAACAATGCCTATGGCTGCCTCCTTAGCAGGCACAAAACTGCCTATCTGCGCCATTAATACTATCAGGGCAGCCTGCCTCATGTATGTTGACTTTCCTGCCATATTCGGCCCTGTAATTATAATCAGCCTGTTTTCATTATTATCAATGAGGCTGTCATTTGGAACAAATCTTTCTCCTGTAATGCCCCTTTCAATTACAGGGTGTCTTCCATCAACAATCTTTATTGAATTGCTGTCATTTATCTCTGGTTTTGTATAATTATATTCTGCTGCTATTTTTGCCATGCTGCAGAAAACATCTATTTTTGCCAATGCACGGGCTGTTTTTTGTATCCTCTTTGTCTCTTTTATAATGGAATTTATTATTTCATTAAACAGCTCAAGTTCAAGCCTGCATATCTTTTCCTCAGCGCCTAATACCTTTTCTTCGTATTCCTTTAATTCAGGCGTAATAAACCTCTCTGCATTTGTTAATGTCTGTTTTCTTATGTAATCCTCTGGCACAAGATGCAGGTTTGCCTTTGTTACCTCAATATAATAGCCAAAGACCTGATTATACCTTACCTTCAGAGAGTCTATCTTTGTCCGTTCTTTTTCCTTTTTCTCAATATTTAAGATAAAACCTTTCCCCTCTCTGCTAATGGCTCTCAGCTCATCAAGTGATTTACTGAAGCCGTCTTTTATAATGCCGCCCTCTGTAATGGTATTCGGCGGATTGTCTATAATTGCCTTTTCAATAATCTGATGGATATCTGAAAGCGTATCTATGTCTGAATGTATCTCCTTTATCATCTCTGTCTGAATATCTGATATGCTGTCTTTAATCCTTGGCAGTTTATGAATGGAATTTTTAAGACCTATCAGGTCCCGTGCATTTGCTGTGCCGAGCGTAATCCTTCCTGTTATCCTTTCTATGTCAGAGATGTCCTTTAAGCATGATTCTATCTTATTCCTTATAGTAATATCTTCCTTAAATACCCCTGCTGCATCAAGCCTCTTTTGAATATCTTTAACAGAAGAGAGCGGCTGCAAAAGCCTTTGCTTTAAAAGTCTTGCACCCATTGGCGTCTCTGTCCTGTCAATTATTGAGAGCAGCGAGCCTTTTCTCTCCCTGTTCCTGATATTCTCTATCAGTTCAAGATTTCTTATAGTGGCGCTGTCCATAAGCATATAATCAGAGGGGTTGTACTTCTTCATGGATGTGATATTTGACAGATCTGCGCTCTGCGTCTCTTTTATATAAGATATAATGGCGCCTGCTGCATTTACTGCAAGGTCTTCCTTTTTGCAGCCAAAGCCTTCCAATGACTGGGTTTTGAAATGCCCTGTAAGTGTTTTGTAGGCGCTGTCAGTTGAAAATTGCCATGCATCATAATGATTAACAAGGATATGATTGTTTTCAGTCAGCTTTAATAATTCGGGGTGTTTTTCGCTGTCCTTTGGTATCAGCGCCTCCTTTGGCATGAAGCGTGAAAGCTCGTCTATTAAGTTTTTAGTCTTGTCTTCATAGGCAAATTCAGAGGCAAAAAAATCGCCAGTAGAGATATCAAGAATAGCAAGACCATATTTTTCAATATCCTTAACCTCTGATGCCTTCTTAAAGACAGGATATACAGCAGCAATAAAATTATTTTCCTTTGAGTCAAGCAGCAATGGGTCAATGGCTGTGCCGGGTGTAATAATGCGAACTACATCGCGTTTAACTATTCCCTTAGCAGACTTTGGGTCTTCTAATTGCTCGCAGATTGCAACCTTAAAGCCTTTTTTAATCAGCTTTGCAATATAAGTATTGGCAGCGTGGTAAGGAATGCCGCACATCGGCACATCCTCTCCCTTTTCCCTGTTTCTTGCAGTAAGGGTTATCTCAAGGACTTTGGATGCGGTAATTGCATCTTCATAAAACATCTCATAAAAATCACCCATCCTGAAGAAGAGGATTGAATCCTTATGTCTCTCCTTTATCTCTTTATATTGGACTAAAAGTGGGGTAGTGCTCATGGTTTTACAGATGCTTTCTTGAACCTGCGCCTTTCTTCTTTTTATAAGAGGCAGGGGTGCTGGAAATCTTTAAAAAGAAAGGAAGTAGCTTTGAATAGGTATCATCAAGAGATTCAGGTATTACCCTCGTTTCAAATAATACCGGCATAAAGCTCGTATCCCCGTTCCAGCGCGGGACAATATGCATGTGGATATGCGCCTCAATGCCTGCGCCTGCTGCCTCCATCAGGTTCATCCCAATATTAAAACCGTCTGGGGAGAAGGCCTCTTTAAGCGCTGCCACGGATTTGCCAGTGAGTTCTATAAAATCTGATGCCTCTGCTTTATTGAGCTTTTCAATAGTATGGGTGTGTTTGTACGGAACTATCATCAGATGTCCATTGTTATAGGGGTATAAATTCATTATTATATAACCATGCTCGCCTCGGTAGAGTATATAATTCTTTTTATCCCTCTTTTCCTCTGACATCTTGCAAAATATACAGCCCTTTGTCTTATTATTTAGTACGTACTTCATCCGCCATGGTGACCAGAGCCGCTTCATCTGTTCTTCTCCTTATTGGTATATAACACTGTAAATCGGCATTGATTTATCTACACCTTTAAAAATTGCATCGCCAACATATTCAAACACAACCTTGTGTCCGATAACTTTATCATAGTAAGACAGGGTAGTGCCGCTGTATGAGCCTGTATCTTCAAAGGTTATTGAATTCTTCATATCCTCAACAACATCCTTGCTCACAGCTATTCCTGTATTGTATATAGAGCCGTTTTCATCTACTGCAACACCGCCTACCATCTTTTTCTTTGGAAATTTCTTATATGCATATTCCTTAAAATTTTCTATCTCCCTTGAGTCAGTAAGGCTGTATGCAAGCGAGTTAAGCATTTCGTCAAATTCGTGCCCTTCTTTTTCAATCGGCACGGAGGCCTTTGCAGCAGAGAGCCTGCCGGCAATATTTACATTTCTTCCAATAATTGTCGTATCCTTCTTTTTTTCATCTATCATAAAGTTTGCAATATATGCCCTGCCTGTATGGATGCTGATACCCATCTGATAGTGTGTCTTGCCCTGCTTTCTCAGGTCATCCAGTCTCTTTTGAATCAGTATCGCTGTCCTGATTGCATTCTGACTGTCTGTTTCCTTCGGGGTCGGGACGCCGTATATTATCATAACACCATCACCAGTAAATTTATCTATTCTGCCGCCTAATTTAGATGTAATCTCTGTAATCGGGTCAAAGACGTTGTACAACTGGTAAGTAATCTCTCTTTCGGAATAGCCCTTTTCAGATGTCTTTGTAAATCCCCGCAAATCTGCAAAGAGTATTGCAACCTTCCTTGCATTATTTGTTACTGAAGTCGCGCCTGTAAATCTGTAGAGCCTGCCTTCTGAAAACAGCTTGTCCTCTTTTGTTTTTGTTGACTCAACTGGATAGAGCATTATCTTTTTTTGGATGGTTTTAATTATCTCTGTTTTTTGAAGACCATGCATTATGTCCTTAAATGAGTTAAAGAGCAGGCTCCAGTTTTCAAATGCCTTTGCAGCATTTATAATCGCTGGATTGGAAAAGAGCTTTCTGCCTGTATCTTCGTAATCAAGGAGGAGGTATTCTAAGACATGCCTGTTAAATATCATTTTTATTATGCTTGCATCTTCCATTAAACGGTTTTCTGGAATGCCTTTTAAATGCCCTTTTACTAATTGAATCAGCGTCCTTTCCCCTTCTTCAAGGCCTTTTTTAATACGCTTGTGCAATATTACATAAATCTCATTAAAGGTCTTGAAGGAGAGCGAGTATCTCTTATTATATTCAGAGAGGATATCCTGCAGGTTAATCCTTCTAATCTCGCTTTCTGTCAATGGAAGCTGGTCATTTATTATGCTTACGATAAGATTGTCATTAAAGTTTATCCCAAGATTAAACTGAACCATTCTGTCTTCTATCTGCGATACCTTTTGATAAGAGATGTTCATTGCAGAATTAAAGAGTCCGCTCATCATGGGGTGCATCTGATATTTAAGATTATTTTTAACGCCTCTTTTGCTAAAATAATCGTTTAATATATTTGAAAAGTCCTTTGAAAAGGCAAGCCAGAAGAGGTTTATAAGGCCTATCCTCCGCTCATATTTGATTATATTGACTATTATAGATACAAGATTTTCTAAGTATTCCCTCTCTATGGTCATGAGCTGATTTTCGCTTGCAGCAGCATGAGCAGATGCATGGTCTTCTCTGCTTAGGATTAAATTATACAGGTAGTGTATATATTGCTGCGATTGGTTTCTTAATAATATGGGAAGCTCTACATTTATCTCGCCTTCGCCTTTTTTAATTATATTCTCTTCAGGTAAAAACGGGATGCTGCCGCCAAAGAGATGTTCCATCTCCTCAGCGCTTCCAGTAGAAAATTTCAGGCTGAGCCTGTCTCTTTCTGATAAATAATACTGTTCCATCACCTTTTCCTGTATTCTGCCATTATCTTCTGCACATCTTCCCATGTATATTTCTTATCAGTCGGATTCCTTAAAAGATATGCAGGGTGAAATGTGGGCATTAATTTTATTCCTTCGTATGTATAAAATTTCCCTCTAAGTGATGATATCTTTTCTTTTGTCTTTAATAAGGTCTGCGCTGCAAATGTGCCAAGGGCGCATATAATCTTTGGATTAATAATCCTGAGCTGTTCCTTTAAAAAAGGCTCGCATGCAGATATCTCGTCCTCTAAGGGGTTTCTGTTGTTGGGCGGCCTGCACTTTATAATATTTGCAATATAGACATCGTCCCTTTTTAATCCCATTGCCTCAATAATCTTTGTCAAAAGCTGGCCTGCCTTACCAACAAAGGGTTTTCCTTGTATGTCTTCATCTTCACCCGGCGCCTCGCCAACAAATACAATCTCTGCCTTTTCATTGCCTGAGCCAAAGGCAATATTCTTTCTCTTTTGATGAAGCCTGCATTTCTTGCAGTCTCCAATCATCTTTCTTACATCCTCAAGGGTTCTTAGTATGGTCGGTTCGTGAACCGCCCATACAGTGTCATCTGCTTCTGGCAGGCGGCCTGCCTGTTCGGCAGACAGGTACGTCTGCCCTCCTGATTTCAACCCCTCGGTATCCGCCCTTACTAACTCTATTGGTAATTCATTAATGCCTATCTCTTTTAGATTGATAAGGTAATCTTTTATGTTGTTAAGTGTTTCTTGATTCATAAAATAAATCCTAAATCCCCTTCACCTTAACCCTTGAACTATCTCCTCATACCTCTTGCCCTTTGCCTTAAAAGCAAGCATCCTTTTATCTCCTCCCAGATTTTCAAGATAAACTGAAAGCCTCTCTTCTAACAGCAGTCCCTCAGCCTTTTCTGCCCATTCAATAACTGTTACGCCTTCGCCTTTTAAATATTCTGACAAGCCAATATCTTCTATCTCAGCAATATTATTCAGCCTGTATAAATCAATATGATAAAGAGCTAATCTTCCTTTATATTCATTCGCAATAACAAATGTCGGGCTTGCTATAAAAGCCTTTGCTACATCCATGCCCTTTGCAATACCCTGTGTAAAGGATGTCTTGCCTGCCCCGAGTTCTCCATGAAGGCAGATGATATCGCCGTCTTTTAATAATTTGCCGAGCCTTTCTCCGAGTCTTCTTGTTTCATCAAGGCTGCTGGTTGTAATAGTATAATCAAAATTCTTATCTGTCATTCCTGTATGCTTTTAGATGGATTCCCGCTCAGAAACTCTGCGGGAATGACATTATTTGGAAGCATGTCATTCCTGCGTGCTTTTAGCAGGAATCCAAAATTTATGCGCCCTTTGCTATAGCCTTGACAATATCTGCCTTGCCAACAATACCTAATAACTTATCACCCTTCACTACAGGAAGATGATGTATCCCCTTTTCAGACATTATAGTTGCTATCTCCTCTAAAGAGGCGTCCTCTTTTATTGTCACAACATTCCTTGTGCATATATCGCCAACCTTGACAGCAGCCATCCTTTTAATATCCTCTTCAAGGTGTTTTGGATTTTCAAGATAAATGAGCGAGTCAAAGAGGTTTATTATTGTCGGTATATGGAGCCTCTTTTTCTGGCTTATCAGGTCATCCTCTGTTACTATGCCTATAAGCTTCCCATTGTCATCAAGAACAGGCACACCGCTTATCTTGTGATTAATCAATATACGCGCAAGCCTTTCAATAGTCATCTCTGATGTTACTGTGTAAACATTCTTTGTCATTATCTCTTTTGCAATCGGCATTGTGTCCTCCATGTTATATAGTGTCTGTGTAAAATAGTGCTTAGTTGCTTAAGTTAGCGTGGTTCCAATATATAGCTTTACACTTTTTGTCATTCCTGCATGCCTCTGGCAGGAATCCAGGGTTTCCCTTGAAAACTGGAACCTAATTCCTTTTCTGGATTCCCGCTCAAAAACGCTGCAGGAATGACATACCAGAAATGCACAGAACTGTTAGTAACAAGCATATTACTTTGTCGCTATGACACTTTGACGCTTTTCCACGCCTCTGGTATCTTCTCAATCATATCACCTGCAATCAGCCCTGTCTCGCCTTTTTCATTTGCTGCAATATCTCCTGCAAGGCCGTGTATAAATACACCTGCTATTGCAGCATTGATTGGCGAAACCTTCTGGCATATCAGGCCGGCGATCATTCCTGTTAATACATCGCCTGTGCCGCCTGTTGCCATGCCGGAATTTCCCGTATTGTTTATATATACATTCCCCTCTGGCTCAGCTATTACAGTATTTGCGCCTTTCAGGACAACTATTATATTATATTGCTGTGATATTTTTCTTGCAATAGCTATTCTATCCCTGTTTATCTCGTCTGCTGTAATGTTAATCAGCTTTGACAGTTCTCCGGGGTGAGGCGTGATAATAACTTGAGCCTTTGTTTTTTTCAATATATCTGCATGGCCTGCTATGGCATTTATAGCGTCTGCATCAATTACCATTGGTATCCTGATTTCTCTTATCAATTCCCTTATGAGCTGAGCAGTCTCCCTGTTCTGTGAAAGACCTGGTCCAATGGCAATAGCATTTGCCTTTTTAAGACAATTTAAAATCTTATTTTTTGCAGCAGGGCTTATTGTCTGTTCATTTGTCTGTGGGAGCGGCAATGTCATCGCCTCTGTTATCTTTGTTTCAAATATATGGTTAAGCCCTTCAGGGATGCCGAGCGTTACAAGCCCTGAGCCGATTCTTAATGCAGATAGGCCTGCCATAACAGCAGCGCCTGTTAACCCTAAAGAGCCTGCAATTATAAATAAATGTCCGAAGTCGCCTTTATGTGCATCTGGTCTTCTCTTTGGAAAAATCTTTGAGACACTATCCTTTGTAATCAGATGTGTCTTTATGCTGCTCTCATCAATAAGGCTTCTGGGTATCGTTATATCTGCTATTTTCAAAGAGCCTGAATATTCAGCGCCTGGATATGTAAGATGCCCAATCTTTGGAAGGCAGAATATTACAGTCAAATCCGCCCGTACTGCACAGCCTTTAATCTGGCCGTTGTCTGAATCAATGCCAGAAGGAATATCCACAGCCATCACCGGCTTTTTAGATCTGTTGATTAAATCAATTGCCCTTGCATAAATGCCTGATATATCATTTTTCAGTCCTGTGCCAAAGATCGCATCTATTATTATGTCTGCCTTTTTAAGGCCAGACTGAATATTTGAGACAGATGTATAAACAGGTACGCCCATCTTTTTTATTATCTCAAGATTTATCTTTGAATCTTTTGAGATATCTTTTGCGCCTGATAAAAGATAAACAGAGGCATAAGCGCCCTTGTTTGATAAATGCCTTGCAATTACAAGGCCGTCACCGCCGTTATTTCCTTTTCCGCATACAACTGCTATATTTTTATCTTTTAGATTGCCATAGCGCTCTTCTATATATCTTACACTCTGTACCCCTGCATTCTCCATCAGTATAAGGCCTGGAATACCGAACCTTGTTTGTGCAGCCTTATCCAGTTGTCTCATTTCTTCTGAGGTAATGATTTTCATAATGATATTAATACAAACACACCAAATAAAATGTCAGTGTTCAGGTCATTCCTGCGAAAGCAGGAATCCAGTGTCTTTGCTTAATCTCTCTGGATTCCCGCCTACGCGGGAATGACAACTTGTTATTATTATTTTTATTTTGTTAATACTGCCTGTGCAATTGCGTATTCTGTATCGTGCGAAAGGCTTATTAATATTTCTTTAACCCCTTGCAATTCTGTTAAATCCTTTACCCTGCCAGAGACAACGGCAACAGGCGAGCCTTTTTCGTTATTTATTATTTCTATATCTGTCCACTTTATGCCGCCGCTCCAGCCTGTGCCTATCGCCTTTAATATCGCCTCCTTTACAGCAAGCCTTACTGCAAGGTGCTGATATGGATTGCTCTGGCGGTATGAATATTCCTGCTCCTTTTTTGTAAAGACCCTGTCAACAAAATGTTCGTGCCATCTTGTTACAGCGCGCTCAATGCGGCTGATTTTTACCAAATCTATCCCAATGCCGAATATCATAAATTATCTTATCAGCTCCTTCATCTCCCTTACAGCCCTTTCCATCCCAACAAGGACTGCCTTTGATACAATGCTGTGGCCTATATTAAATTCATCTATCTCTTTTAGCTGTGCAAGCCTCTTTACATTCTGATAATTCAGGCCGTGGCCTGCGTTTATCCCAAGCCCGAGCTTCTGCGCAATCTTACAGGTATTCACAATATTTTCAAACTCTGCATCCTGATCGCTCTGGAGCTTTGCATTTGCATATCTGCCTGTGTGTATCTCAATGAAATCTGTATTTATCTTGTGTGCTGCCTTTATCTGCTCCATGTCAGGGTCTATAAAGAGGCTCACCTTTATGCCTCCGTCATGGAGCAGAAGGATGATTGCCTTTAAGTGGTCTTTGTTCAATGCAACCTCAAGCCCGCCTTCTGTTGTAAGCTCCTGCCTCTTTTCAGGCACAATAGTCGCCACATCAGGCTTTATATCAAGAGCAATCTTTACCATATCCTGTGTTGCAGCCATCTCTAAGTTAAGTTTTGTCTTTACAATATCTTTTAATAATCTTAAATCACGCTCCTGAATGTGCCTCCTGTCCTCTCTTAGATGGACAATTATTCCGTCTGCCCCCGCAATCTCCGCCAATACAGCAGCATGGATCGGGTCAGGTTCTACACCCTTTCGCGCCTCTCTTAATGTTGCAACATGGTCAATATTAACAGCAAGCCTTGCCAATTTTACCCCCTCCTTTAATTGGACAGATCGTCCCTTTGTTTAATCCTTTTCGCCTTCCGCTGTTTATAGTCAAGAATATGCCATATCCTGAATAGCCTCTCAAGCTTGTCTCTATATGCCATAATGAGAAAGATTATTATAATTGTAATTCCTACAAGGATAAATAGTTTTCCATACTGACTATGTTGTATATAATTGCCGCTGATGGTTAAAAGTATGGTGCCAAAAAGTCTTCCTGTGCCGCCTATCACAAGAAATTCGGTTGTTGTAAGATGCCCGAGACCAAGTATATAGCATAAATAGTCCTTGGGAAAACCCGGTATCAGAAAAAGCAGAAAAATAAGAAATGCCCCTTTGTGGTGCAGGAGATAATCAAACCGCCTCATGATATGCTTATCCACAAACTTATCTACAAACGGCCTTCCGAATATCCTTGATAATGAAAAGGCTAAATATGAGCCTATGGTCAGGCCAATGGTAGAAAGGATTACCCCGATAACAGGGCCGTAGAGAAAACCGCCTAACAGCCCTGTCAATTCCCCTGGAATAGGCGCAGCAACCACCTGAGCAGCCTGAAGGAGCACGAAACCTACAAATGACAACGGCCCAAGAGAGTCTAAAAATGCAAGCAGTTGCTTTTTATCAAGGAAAAAATGGATTAAACCTGTTTTATAGAATATAAATGTAAGTCCGCCGATTATGAGAAGGAATATTATAAGCCTGAACCATATCCTATTTACTGCCTTTTCTTTTTTTTTAATAGGTGTCTTATTCACATTAGCTTGGCGGCTTCAAGCCGCCTTCCTCCCATATTCAGAGGAAAGTATACCACTTTTCTTTTTGGAAATCTACTATTTGTATATAAGGCAAAATTCGGAGGGCGCTCTATTTTACTGCAGGCTTATGTCTGTTTTTATTTCTTTATGCTCCTTGCCGTATCTGAGCGATAGATGGCCTGAATCATTAACAAGGAATGTGATATTAATCTCTTCCATTAGAGACTCTTCAAAAGACAGGGTTATTATGCTGAAACCTTTCAAGCCTATTCCCTTCACTGGTTTAATCACCTGTTTTATGATCTCTGTTTCTCCATCCTTCTCCCATCTTCGGACAATGCAGGTTTCAGGCGCTTCAAATAGTTCAATATAGATATCCCTCTGCCCGCCCAATGTCATTGCAGGGGTTATTTTAAAGCTCTTTTCAAATGGAAATGGCTCCCCTTTCTCAAAGATAATCTCATAGGCATAAGGAGTCTCTTTATCCTTTGTTGTATAACGAATGGCATAGGCAAGGCCGAGGTGCCTGTCAATTATATTCCTCGTTCCATACAATGAAGCGCCCATTGCTACTGCTGAGAATGGGCTGTGATTATATATTGCATTCTTCTGCTGAAGTTCAGGGAAGATGGCTTCAATCTTTTCCTTAAATGACGGGATCAGGGAAGAGCCTCCTGTCAATATAACTGCCTCAATCTTTTCTTTTGTTACGCCAATCTTCTTTGCCCTGTGCAGGACATACAGCACAGCGCGGTCTACTGTTTTATAAAAATCATGCTTAACTAATATTTCTTCAAAATCATCCCTGCTGACCCTGCAAACCTCAGCGCCTTTCCAGTAAAATAAGGTCTCCCTGCTGTTTGACAGCGCTATCTTTATTTCTTCAGCCTTGTTGATCAACTCTATTGAAAGGCCTTCATTGTCAATCCCCAATTTTCTGAATAGATATTCTGCAAGCCAGATATCAATATCACGGCCGCCCAGCATCTTTGACCTGTCAGGTTTTGCTATTACATGGACATCATTCAAATTAAGCCTGAGCATCATTACATCAAGCGTATTGCCGCCAAAATCAATTACCATGACAATCCTGTCCCTTTCCTCTGCTACCTGATAGCCAATGGCCGCTGCGAGAGGCTCTTCAAGAAATTCTATTTCTGCCCCTCTCATTATCCTTTGCATAATTTCTTTAAGATTCCTCTTGTAGTCAGGAAATCCTACTGGAACAGTAACATAAACTTTGTCTGCAGTAATATTTGAGAATATTGAAAACCATCCGGGGTTTTCAATCTTTTTTTTCAGATGCTGATAGAGGATATTAATATACCTCTCCATGAATTCCCTGCCTTCTGGTCTTCCTTCTAAGAGCATCTTCTTGAAATCTGAAACAGGGCTAAGGGCAGATGCCTCGGTTCCAATGGTATTTGTCTTATTATCAAGGAGGGTCGGAATAATAGCGACATCGCCGTACTGTCTTGAAACAGCATCTAATGAAATAAATTCAGGCTTGCTATCCCGGCGCTTCTTCATAATTACTGTATTTGTTGCGCCAATATCTATTGACAGGCGCTCCTTTGCTGCTGATGCCTTTTTTATTTCAGGATAATGCACATCAGTGGTATAGAAAACCTCTTTTATAAATACAGGCCTCTCTATCTCGTTTCCATGATAGGTATTCTGAAGTCCTTCAAGCCGGTCAACTATCTTTTTACTGGCGAGCCTCAGCTCCTTTGGCTGAACCCAGACATGGGTATAAGGCCTCAGAACCTCAATAAACCGAATATCATTTAACAAAAAACCAAATCTCTCAAGCTCCTTTGCAAGCATAACAGCATATTTTGTTTTTGTATATTTTGCCTTCTTGGATTCATTAATCCCCCTTTCCTCTGCAACAAGTATATAGTCAATAATCTCAGTTGCATTGATGCCTTTAAGCATCATCCTCATTGAAAAGAGGCTGAGAATATCTTTTAATATCTGCTGAAGAAGGGGAAAGAACTCTGAGGCTATTGGGATATCATTAAGTATATCAATTAGGTTGTATGTTTTAACAAGAGGGTCAATTATATCAGTTGCAGCCTTAAACGCCTTCTCCAGCGCCTTAAGAAGCAATGCCTGAAACTCAGCCGTCTTTGGAAGTTCATTTGCTATATAAATAAGCGCATATTTTCTATAGGACAGTTCCGGAATAACATCTGTTGCAGCAATTGCTGTTTCTATTGCATCTTTATATAGTTTAAGAAACTCCCCTGTTTTAGGGAGCATTTTTGCTGCACCGAGGAGGGTGTACTGCCTGTAGAAGGAATAATCACTGCTCTTTGGAAGCCCCTTTGCAATGCCTTCAAGCTCTTTCTTGCTGTAATGCGCATGCTCCTTTAGATTCAGGGCAAGCCTCATTGCCTTAAGTCGTAACTGCCCGGCGTCTGCTGTTTCTGGCAGTTCATTAGCTATGCAGAGAAGGGCATGTATCCTGTGCTGCATATCAGGGATTTCATCTGCTGCGTCAATGGCCTTATCTATAGCCTCTATATACAGGGCTTGGAATTCTGGTGTGTCTAAAAGCCTGCTGGCAATATTTAAGAGTAAATCTTTTTTATGTTTTGGTTCTTCAATATCCCTTATTGCATTGATAGCATCTTTTATGAAGCTCAGCTTCTCCTCAACCGAATCTGAACTGTCAATTTTCTCTATGCAAGATCTTATATTAATCATCATCATTCCTGCTTGATATCAATCCTCCTGAATCCTGTTTCTCTGACTATCCCGTCCCTTCCAATGGTTATCTCCGCCTTTGCAGGCATATAAAAATCTCTTTGTATGTATCTGCTGGTAAGAAAATAAAATCTCTGGTTTGTTGAACCTCTTGCGAGAAGTGTGTTTTCCTTTTTTGATTCTTCGTATCTTCCGTCTATCAGCACATCTATAAATTCAAAACAGGATTTGCAATCATTGTCTTTTTTCAGGTTATTGTATTCAAACCCTGTGTAGACAACAGTGGTGAGATTATGAGCGCGCCTTGCGGTTAGCAGAAGAAGATAAAGTCCTTTTGCCTGTAGAAAAGGCTCTCCTCCGCTTACTGTTATGCCTTCAATACCCTTTCTTAGATGTTTCTTAAAGATATCTTCCGGCGTGTACAGATTTATTTTGTCAAAGGAATGGGTATCAGGATTAAAACAGCCTTGGCACTCCTGATCACAGCCCTGAAAGAAGATTACTATCCTGCTGCCAGGGCCGTTAACCCTTGAGGATGGTATTACTGAGTGGATATTAATTAAACTACTCATCTGCCTTTATCTTAATTCTCTCTTCTGCCTCAGCCTCTGTTTCATCCTTCACATCAAATTTCTCAACCATGCCGAGCAGTCTTGTCAGATGATTTGCCACATCCTTGCAGTCATTAAACACAGTGGAGTCTATCTCTACCTTGCCGTCTGAGGTGATTTTTATCTTTATCTTTTTGTCCATATCATATCCTATCCCCCTCACCCTAACCCTCTCCCACAAGGGGAGAGGGAACCTAACGAATCCCCCTCCCTTGACGGGAGGGGGCAAGGGGGAGGGTAAACTATATTGCAATAGGGATTATATCTCTCATCCCTTCAAATGTATTATTATCTCCCCTGCCTCCTCGCCCTCTTTTGCAATCTCAAAATCAAGCGGCAGGTTGTCCTTGATAGATTCATAGGCATAGAACTGCTTAAGCCTGTTTGTAAATGAATTGGCGACTCTGGAGTCCCCAGACACCTCAAAATTATTCCCTGCCTTCTCTTTTGCGATAGTCAGTAGATCGCCTTCCCTGTCAATCTCTATCTTTTCCTTTCTTTCATTTATCTGATAATTTGTAAGCTCGCCCCTCCTCTTCAACTCCTCTATGGCAGCTATAACATACTTCTTATTTGCCAGCTCTGTTTTTATTTTAGCGTAAAAAGACATTATATCTCCTTCAGCTCAAGGGGTTCTCATCAAAAAATCCTGTGAGAGCATTGCAATTCATCAGGACATTGTCTTCAAGTCTTTTGACAAGGCGGTTCAATACCTCTTTATTCTTTGAGATGAACCCTTCTGTCTCTGTTTTTACATTGTCTAATATCTTCTGCACATCATCAAATATCTCCTTGCCAGAGGTCAAGGCAAAGTCCTGCAAGGCAATAAGGCTTGTGTTCTTTATGGCCTCGCCAAAGCCATATTCAACCACCATCCTCCTTGCAATAGCAGTCGCCTCCATAAGATCGTGCGATGCGCCGACTGTCTTTGAGTCATTGCCGCATATCTCATCTTCAGCAACCATACCTCCCATGATAATCCCCATCTTTTTTTCAAGGTCCCTTTTTGTAAAGAGGTTCTCCATTGTCTCATCCACAGGCAGATAAGCGTCAAAGTTCTTGTAATTGTCTATGCTCACAAACACAGGCGTCTTTTTAAAATGATGCCACATCATCAATGCATGGCCTGCCTCGTGGATTGCAATGATTCTCTTTTCTGAATCACCGAGCCTTTCTACCCTCTGCATAAATAATGATTTGGATGCAGGCCTTGCCCTCCTGTGGCTCCAGTTTCTTAATTCATCTATCTCCTCTTTTTTCAAGGCAGAGAGAGGAGTAATATTTCTTAAAGATGATAGCAGGACATTCTGTTCAGCCTTCAGATTGGAAAGGCCGTCAATAACCTTCTCTGCATCCTCTGCATCCTTTCCTTCATGAAACATATTAAATGTCGCAACAATAGCATCCTTTACTGCCTGCTCAATCTCTGCGCCTGTGTATCCTTGGCTGTTCTGCGCAAGCTCCTTAAGATTCAGATGATTAATATTCTGCCCCCTGTTCTCAAGGTGTATCTTGAATATCTCCTCCCTCTCGTCTGAGCTCGGCAGGTCAACAAAAAAGACCTCGTCATATCTTCCCTTTCTCCATAATTCAGGCGGTAGGTTTTTGGGATCATTTGCAGTTGCAATAACAAACACAGGCTTCTCCTTTTCCTGAAGCCATGTAACAAAGGTGCCGAACACGCGCAACTGCGTGCCTGAATCGCCCTGAAAGCCGCTTACTCCTCCAAATGCCTTGTCAATCTCATCTATCCATAAGATGCAAGGGCTGACTGCCTCTGCCAACTGGATGCACCTCCTTATATTCTTTTCAGACTCGCCGACAGTTGAGCCAAAGAGCCTTCCAACATCCAATCTTAATAACGGAAGGTTCCAGATGCCTGCGAGCGCCTTGCAGCAGAGGCTCTTTCCTGAGCCGGGAACACCGATAAGCATAAGCCCCCTCGGAGTATCAAGACCGAGCGTATCAGCCTTTTCCTTGCTTAAACGGAATATATGCTCCCTTTCTATGAACCATTTTTTTATCTCGCCAAGCCCGCCTATATGCTCAATGGTCTCCTTGTGCGTATAATAATCAAGTATCTTCTGTTTCTTTATAATCTGCTGTTTCTCTTCCTGTATATATGTTATGCACTCCTCATTCAGGCTTCCGTTGTTCAGGCTTACAGCCTTTCTCACAACACGCCTTATATTATCCATGGAGAGGCCTTGAAGGGATTTATACAATACAGACCTTGTAGAGGCATGCCATTTCTCCGGAATGAGCTTTCCGAATGTTTTTATGACCATCTCCTCAATCTCATTATAATCAGGAAGGGAGAGCTCAATTACTATAATATCCTCTTCCAGTTCAGGCGGTATCTCTGTAAGTGTCGGCGAAAGTATGCAGACGGTATTTATGGGACTGTACTCGTCAATAATAGCAGGGATGTCCCTGAACTTTCTTAAGAACTCATGGGAGCTAAAATAGCCGGCAATGTCTTTTAACAGAAAAAGGTTATTCTCCTCTCCGCTCTTTTGTATCCTCTCTTCAATGGTGGTCAATACCTTTTCTCTGCCTAATGGCTCCCATTTCTTCTTTTCAGCGCTGTAAAGCCCCCTTGATACAGACCATGACCAGAACTTAAAGCCTGTTGCCCTGCACATATCTTCAAGGATCTTTTCAACCCTGCGCTCCTCAAATGATACAAGCCACAACACAGGATATCTTGCCTCAATGTGGATTTTTATCTCTTTTTCAAAGTCCCTTGCGTTCATAATGTCTCTATTTTAACACATGGGTATAAATAATTACCAGCCAGATTATAAAAAGAAGGATGCCGAGGCGGCTGCCGTATTTGTATGTCTTCTGATTCCTCACAGACAATATCTTTCCGGCAATCACTGTAAGGCCTGCAATCCACCCGATTATCGGCCACATCATTAAATCACCGCCCTTCCTCAGAGATAATACAGCCACAATAAGATATATCAGGCAGGCAATATAGCCGTTTAGCCTGTGCATGCTTGCCATCATTATGCCTGCCTTCTTAACAGACTGTAGTCCGCTTATCAGGCTCACTGTTGCAAAGATAAGCCCCAGTGATACTATAATGATATTTATCTCAAACATAATATTCACCCCGTTAATGCAAATATTGAATAAATCTCCCCTCACCCTTCCCTCTCCCCTCTGGGGAGAGGATTAAGGTGAGGGGGATGCGATGTTCATTTCTCGCTGTAGATAAAACTAAATATCTTTTTTTGGACAAAGAAAAAGATGATTCCCATATACACTAAAATTGCAGGGAGTATAATATAAATATTTGACCAAATAGTGTTGTCAATCAGGGCATTCTCTTTGGAATCGCTGATAACAAGCCCATAGGTGTTTCTCAGGATGCTATTCTCCTTCAGCGTATTGCTATCCGATGCCCAGAGGATAATCCCGTTCCATGTATTAAGGCTGGCGCTGTTATTTGCCAGATTATTATGATTTGATAAGCTGAGAAATATGCCCTTGTCATTATTTGAATCCACTGCATTTCCTTTCAGTGTATTGTTGTTGGAGGATTCAAGGTAGATCCCGTACTGCGCGTTTGATTTAATAATATTGTTTGATATGGTATTGTTATTGGAAGAATATAAAAGAATACCGCTCTCATTCTTTACAATCCTGTTATCGCTGATGGCGGTGTTATGGGAATTTTGAAGATGTATCCCTGACGTGCCCGAGTCTGTGATAGTAAAACCGCTGATTGCTGCGCCGCTGACATTACTGACCCTGAAGACAGGATTGGACGGATTAAGAGCGCTTACTATGGCTGCATCAAATCCATCGCTGGATTTTATTGTAATGGATTTCTCAACAATAATGTTGTCTTTATAGTCGCCTTTATGAACTATAATCGTGTCATACGGCTGGGCATTGCTTACAGCATCATGAATGGTCTTATAATTATCAGGGACATAGATTACAGCAGCATGAAGGCCCGTGCCTGCTGTTTCTAATATCAGTGCAATAGTGCAAATAAAAGCCGCCATGAACCTCTTGTTCATATAAATACCTTAATGGCAGCATGTGTCTAAGCTGCTTTCTCTTGCTGCATACAGCTTATCGTGGTGGAGGCACCTTTCCAATGCCTTTTTCTCGTCTATCTTGCGCTCCCCGGCCTCTTGCGGGACAAATGCCCTTTCTGCCTGCTCCATCCCTGCCATTATTACCTTTTTCATTTCATTATTAATATACTTTTTTATGAATTCATAAAACTCATTGTCCTCTTTGCGTATATGGCTCCTGAGGGCAACAATGGCAGAGCCTATTACCTTGTCGTTTATATTCCCGTCTGTAAGCGCCTCGCGAAAGGCATGGATTAGCGATACGATCTCGCGATGGTCCTCATTAATGCATGCAACAAGGCCCTCGCCAAATGGCACCAGACCCAGCAGCGCAGGGAATAATACATCCTCCTCTTTTGTGCCGGAATGGAGGTGAAGAATATTCTGAAGGTCGCAGGTTGAAACCCACAGCCCCTCAATGTCCCTTTCGTCCAAGTGCGCCTCAACCGCTTCCACCCTCTTTAGCACTTTATTGTGCTCGTCCTTCAGGGCAGCTATGGGATCAACTGTTGTCTTTGAATCATCTTCCTGTATATCATCTTCAGCATCCGCATCTTTTGCCTCTTCAATATTCATAACCTTAAAAGGCTGAGAATAACCAAGACGGCAGAAATCCCTCGGACTTTTAAAGATCGTTTTATCCTCAGAAAAGGATTCCTCCAGCAAAGCCTCTGGAAGGAAAAGCTCGCCATTTTTGCAATTTACTACGCATGAAGAATGGAGGCACTGATATGTTACTTTTAATATCTTCTCTGACATCATTTAACCCCTCGCACCCGCGCCTGCCATCTCTTGCTCAGGCTGCGGTATGTTCGCCATAACTGGCACGCCGAATTTTTCATTAAATTTAGTAACTATATACATGAGCGTCCTGTAATTCATCAGAAGCGCCTTGAAAAGCTGTGTCTTTGTAAGGCCGTCAAAATAAAATTCATTGGAAAACTGCACCTGCTTTGCAATGCCCTCTTCATCCATGTTTATATCATAACTGCTTTCAATAAAAAGCAGCTCCCTTCTTATCTCAGAATAGAATGTCTCCCTGTCATCCTCGCTCATCTTTTTCATCTTTTCAAGATGCTCAGGCGCTATAGCAACGCCGTTTAAAATCAGCACCATTGAAGGATACTCTTTGGGCTGTATTATGCGCTGCCTCTTCATTGTAGACTGCGGATAGTCAATCTCAAGGTGAAAATTAGCATTTTCATCCTTTACATCGCTCACCTGATGATGATTCTCTGTAAGCCACTTTTTAATTAATTCCTTTGCCTGTTCATTTGTTGTGATTTCCATAAAAAAACCTCCATTATTATGTAACATCCCTTTCTGGCGCAATAACACCATCAGGTTAGTTGGCAGGGCGGGCAAAACCCGCCCCCCGATGTATATTGACACTGCTGTTTATCCTTTCAGCAGTGAATAAATGCCGTAACCTACGGCAAAGAGGCCGGCAGCCAGATTCAACTGTCTGGTAGCCTCTGACGGCTTTGACATAAAGAGGGCATCTATTCTGACAGCCTCTGTCATCCTGTTTCTAATAAAGGCAACTAATATTAGCAGGACGCCGTACATAATACCTATTAAGGTTATAATCATATCTAAATTCTTCATATATCTATGGATTCTGGCTTATATATCTCTGCCTCTCAGACTCTGATATTCTGTCCCACCATGTCTTGCCCACACCCCAGTCGCCCCTCTCTGCGCCCGGCTTGGTGTAGTACCACCAGTTGATAACGCTGCCTATAAAATAAAATACTGCAGCACCTGCGAAAAATGGTATCGCAGAGCCATACTTAGTAATGGAAGCCCCAATCAGGGAAGAAAATACGAACGGACCATACGCAGCCCATGCGCCTGTCCAGCCGAGTATCTGCGCCCCCATCCTCGGAGAATAGGCATAAACAATCGGGTACTGGCGGAATGTGGAAAAGTTACCGATACCTGCCGAAAAGAATATCCAGAGCATTATCCAGACAAACATCGGGAACTGGTCAAGGGATGTGGGCGTCAGGTAGCCACCGAATACCAGGGCCAGACATCCTGCAATCAGCCCTAACCCTGAGAACTGCGTAAATATGCTCCCCCCCCATTTGTCGGATAATGGTCCGCCAGCAAAGCGGATAACAGAGCCGACAAGCGGTCCAAGATATGCGTATTTAAGCGGGTCCGGCGCCAGCGCCGCATCCATTCCAGGAATGTTTCCATATATAATTTTTATCATGAGCGGAAACGAGGCTGCAAAACCAGAGAACGAGCCGAATGTCATGATATATGTCCATGTCATGAAATATCCATGCTTATTGTCAGTCATATCCTTTACCAGCTTGCCGATGGAGGGCTTCTTCATAGGCACACTCCTTAAGTATATCCAGCAGATAATGCCTGCGATGATAAGATAAGGAACATACCATAAGGTAGCGTTCTGTAGCCATATATTCTTTTTAATAATCTTTTTGACTGTTAAGTCAGTAACAACTCCAGCCTCGTTTTTCTTGACCTCTGTTTTCATCCCTTTTGTCGCATCGGTCTCGGCAATTATCACATCCTGAACTGCCCCTGTCTCATTTTTCACAACTGTCATCGCCTCTGCAAGTTTTCCCTTCACAACTACATCCTTGACAACCCCTGCCTCTTTAGTAATCTTCACATCAAAGACAGGGGTGGCTGTGGTAAAGAGCTGCGGAGTACCGGCTGCGCCTATAACAGCAAAACCGATTATCCACGGGGCTACGAACTGTGTGATGCTAACGCCGAGGTTGCCTATGCCTGCCTGCAGACCCATAGCTGTCCCTTGCAGCCTTTTCGGGAAGAACAGGCTTGATGAAGGCATGAAAGACGAAAAGTCTCCGCCTCCAAACCCGCAGAGGAACGATATTATAAGGAAATGCATGTAAGGCGTTTCGGGGTTCTGCACTGCAAGCCCAAGCCATACCATTGGTATAAGTTTAATGAATGTTGCGACTGTTACTGTCATCCTTGTGCCGAATATGGGTATAAGGAATGCATGCACAGTCCTCATCGCCCCTCCGGAAAGGCCGGGCATAGCCGCAAGCCAGAAGAGCTGCATTGTATCAAATTTAAAGCCAATCTGCGGAAGACGGACAACAACAGCGCTCATAACAAACCATGTTGCAAAAGAGGCTATCAGGCTGAATGTAGTAACGCTGAGCGTCCCCCATGCGCGGCCGCTTCCTTCCTCTTTCCAAAATTGGGGGTTTTCAGGCTCCCATTTCTTTAGCCATGATGACATATAAAACTCCCTCCCTCTATCCAGAAAAAAAGGAGGCAGGAGAGATTCATTTTCCCGCCTCCGCTTAAGTAGGGACATGCCATGGCATACCCCTGCTATTATTTTCAGCCTATTTATACTGCACAATATTTTCTGTCTGTGTATCCCTGCTGTACCATCTCACAACCTGCCACGGTCTGAAGAGATATTTAATCGGCCCTATGAATGCCAGGAAATGAACCAGCCTTGTAAATGGAATCAACCCTATAAAAATCAGGGCATTAAATATATGCACCTTTGTAATAAGCGGCAGTGTGGCTATATATTCAACTTTAGGGTTTAGCGTAAGAATAGACTGTATCCATGGAACCGCTGCTGCTGCATACCAGTTTGAGCCCCATCTGTACATTGTTGCATTTGCCAGTCCAGTTGCAACCTGAATAAGAAGCACAATGAGCAGAAGAATATCCCATGAAGATGTTACAGCCTTTACCCTGCTGTCTGTAAGCCTTCTGTAAACAAGCACAAGAAGTCCTATAAAGGCAAGTATGCCGAGCGCAAGACCGCTGATCTCCAATATATAGAGCCTGAGCGGCACGCTGTTCCATGACAGGATGCTTCCCGGAGTAATAATGCCTATTATGTGCCCCAGAAGAATGAGTATTATCCCGTAGTGCCATGGAAATGAGCCGTAAAACAGGCTCTTATTCTCAAGAAACTGCGAAGACTGGCTTGACCATGTATACCTGTTTGCAACATATCTGTATATTGTGCCGACTATTGCAGTAACAATAAACAGATAAGGCATAAGCCCAAACAATAAATTATCTATATTCATATTTATTTCCCCTCCTTTACATCCTTGTCTATAATTTTATATGAGGCATTTATCAGATGCCTGTACGCATTTTTCTTTGTCTGAAAATTCCTGTGGAGCTTCTCCATTGACACAACCACGAAGGTCTTCATAAAATCCCTTCTCAGATCCTCGCTATCTATAAAACCAAGAAACTGCATGAGGACTGAGAGGTGGTCAGGGAGCTCCCCTTTGGCAACCTCTTCAAATGGGAATCCATTTTCCCTGTACATTGCCTTGATCGTCACCAGATTCTTTGCCCTTTTAAACCCATCCTGGCCGGCATGGAGATAGTAACCCATATCCAGCGTAGTGTCAGAGACAAGCTCAAAGGTGTAAGAATAGAGCTCCTGCAGTGAATCAAGGGAGAGTCTGTCTAAATCATTTTTAAAGGACAGAAGCTCCTTGATTACCTCCTCAGGATACTGGCTTTCATGCAGCTCCTGTATGCACTCTTCAACAATTGGCCTGATATCCTCACGCGGAAATTCCAAAAGTTTGGCAAATTGCGTGTATAGCTCTTTTTCTGTAACAACTGTCTGCATCTTTTTTTCTCCTCAAATTTGTTTCATTTTGCAAATTATAATTTTCAATGATGGTTAGCGTTTCACTCAGGAAACGCTAACCAGTTACATTGTAGGAATTACCACTGCCTGCCAATAAGCTCCTTCTTCTTGGTTCCAAAACCTATTGTTCCCCTCTTCTCATACATTGTCCTCGGGTCAACAGTTGACTTGCTCTCGCGGTGCGTCTCAGGGATTACAAACCTCTCTTTATATGTTGCAAGAGAATTTAGCCTGTAGATATCTTCGCAATCCTGCGGAGTAAGCCCTGATGAAGAGAGCGCTGACTTGACTGCCTTCTCGCCTATATCGCCGACGCGCTTCTGGCGCCAGTAGATCCTGACAGCCATCTGCTTTTTCAGAGACTCTATTACAATCTTCTCATTGCCTGCGCTCAGCAGGTTCGCAAGAAATTTCACAGGTATCCTCATCTTGTCTATATCATTAAAGAAGTCGTCTGCCTCTGGGTCAAATAGCCCTCCCCTGTCTGCCTTGACCTGGTGAAGGATAGGCGATAGAGGCGGAATATAGGTGTTCATCGGAAGCGTCCTGAACTCAGGATGATTCGGCATTGATATCCTCCACTTTTTAAACAGATTGTATGCAGGCGAATTCTGCGCTGCAGCAATCCAGTTTCCATCAATGCCTGCCTTTTTTGCAGCCTCTATAACCTTTGGATCAAAGGGATCTAAAACAATATCCCTCATGCCGTCAACCAATTTTTCATCAGGAAGTTTTGCAATCTCCTGTATCCTCTCCGCATCATAGAGAAGAGCGCCTACTGTCCTGATCCTTCCAACGCAGGAATGGGCGCATGCATTTGGCTGGGCTGTCTCTGTCCTCGGATAGCAAAAGATGCACTTTTCAGACTTGCCTGTTGCCCAGTTGTAGTACGGCTTTTTATACGGGCATGCGCTTACGCAGAATCTCCATGCGCGGCATGTATCCTGATCAATAAGCACTATGCCGTCCTCGCCCCTTTTATATAGGGCGCCTGATGGGCACGCTGCAACGCATGCCGGGTTAAGGCAGTGGTTGCATATCCTCGGCACATAAAAGTAGAAGAGCTTGTGGAATTTTGTAAGCATCTCCTTCTGCGACTCTGAAAGACCCTTTAAGTTCGGGTCATTTGAGCCGTAAAGCGGAGAGCCGCCAAAGTCATCGTCCCAGTTTGGTCCGAGTGTAATCTTCTCCATGAAATCGCCTGTAATAAGAGACTTTGGCCTTGCTACCGGCTGATCATCCCCAGCCGGCGCATTAAACAGATTTTGATAATCATAAGTAAACGGCTCATAGTAGTCGTCTATTGTCGGCAGGTTCGGCTGGAAAAAAATGCTTGCCAGAGTCCTTAACTTGTTGCCCTTGATGAGCTTAAGCCTCAGATTGCCGCTGTCAGAAACCTCCCAACCGCCCCTGTATCTTTCCTGATCTTCCCATGTAAGCGGAAACCCTGCGCCAGGTTTGGTCTCCACATTGTTCCACCACATATATTCTGCGCCTTGACGGGTTGTCCAGATGTTCTTGCAGGATATGCTGCAGGTATGACATCCAATACACTTGTCAAGGTTGAAACTCATTGATAACTGCGCTCTTATATCCATTACCATTCCACCTCCTGATTCTTCATTTTTCTAAGTAAGATGGTTGTGTCCCTGATGATGGGTATTGGACCCCATGAATTAAATCCATAGGAAAACTGTCCATAACCCGCCACACTCAGTGTAGGGAGTTTTAGCCTCTGCCTCGGAAGGCTGTTGTGGTACCCGCCCCTCACCTTGTTTCTAATCTGGGATTTTGGAACATTTATCGTCTTTTCCTGCGAATGATAGGCAAAGCATGTTCCGGACGGTATCCTCGCGCTTACAACTGCACGGGCGCAATATACGCCGTTGTCATTGTATGCCTCTACCCAGTCATTGTCCTTTATGCCCACGCTCTCCGAGTCTCTGTCATTTACCCATATTACATTGCCGCCGCGTGAAAGCGTCAGCATCCTGAGATTATCATAGTGTGTAGAGTGTATCTGCCACTTGCCGTGCGGAGTAATATAGTTCAGATGCAGAGCGCCTGACTTGTCGCTTTTCTTTATCTCGTTCATCTTGTTTGGATCCAGCTTGTATTTATGTGTGCACAAGGCCTCTCCAAATTCAAGATATGTCGGATGGTCAAGATAGAAATGCTGTCTTCCTGTTAAAGTCCTCCATGGGAGCCTGAAATCTATCTGATTGCTATATCCTGTATATGACCTTCCGTTTCTTGTATCGCCTGACCACAGCGGGCTGTTTAGCCACCTCTTTGGCTGAGCAACTATGTCATCGTAGCTTGTGCGGAAGTTTCTGTCAGGACCTGCCACCTCGTCTGCAACTGAGTGGTATTCACCCATAGCTGCATCCATTGCCTTTGGCGCCAGATCTGCATGTTTTAATGTCCATACCCTTGACGGGTCATGGCCGAATATCTTCTTAACAGACTCCTTTGCCTCTTTATACTGCTCGCCGTGCAGTCCTGAGTGGTGCTCCTCTATCAGCCACTCCTGATAGTTCACCTCTCCATTTGTCAAACTGGAAAAGAAGATAACTGCATTGCATGCCTCTTTCGCCTCTCTAAGGGATATATACTTCTCGCCGCCCCATTCAACTGTCTGTGTATGGGCGTCGTTCATGTATTCCTTATAGAAAGGTCCGCCGTCAAGCATGATGTTATGGAAGCCGTATTTACCCTTCATTAAAGGTCCAAGGGAGATATAGCGGTTATATACATTTGCATAATCCCTTGTTGCAACGGATATATTCGGCCCTGTTACACCTGGTATAAGATCGCAATCCCCCTTCTTCCAATCCTTTACATCGGGAATAGCAGGCTGAGTTATTTCGCCGGGGGTATCATGCATAAGCGGCGTGATCACCACATCCTTCACAGGCTTTGGGAAATGCTTTTCAGCAAGCTCTGAGAATTTCTTTGCAATGAACTTGAAAGCATCCCAGTCGCTCTTTGACTCCCAGTTTGGCGTAACTGCCGCGCCCATTGGATGTATGTATGAATGGAGGTCTGTAGTATTGATATCCTCCTTCTCATACCAGTGGGCTGCTGGAAGCACTATGTCGCTGTATGTCGGCGTTGTATTCATACGCATATTCAAATCAACAATCAGGTCAAGCTTGCCGAGCGGCGACTCCCTGTATTTCATATCATTAATATACGGCTTTGCAATCTCCTCGCAGTCCATATTATGGTGCGTTCCGAGAAGGAATTTCATAAAATACTCATGGCCTCTTGCTGAAGAGCCAAGGGCATTGCCGCGCCATATCATCCAGACCCTCGGCCAGTTATCAGGCGCATCAGGGTCCTCAACAGCAAACTGGAGCCCGCCGTTCTTAATCTGTTTTACTGTATAGTTCACTATGTCTGCATCTGTCTTTGCGCCTGCCTTCTGCGCATCCTCTGCTACAACTAACGGGCTCTTGTTAAGCTGAGGGTACCATGGAAGGCCTCCAAGCCTTACAGCCTGCACCTGCCAATCAGCGCAATGCTGATACTTGATGGCATTTTTATCCGGCACAACATGATATTCCGTCAGCTTGTCGTCATACTTAAACATCTGCGTATGTATGTACCAATAGCTTGGCGTATTCTGGAACCTCGGCGGCCTTACCCAGTCAAGGGCATGGGAAATCTGGCCCCATGAATCAAACGGCGCAAGCCTTTCCTGTCCTACATAATGGTTCTGTCCGCCCCCGTTTCTGCCGACGCAGCCGGTAAGCATCAATGTGCCTATAAATGACCTGTAAATAAGATCAGAGTGGTAATAGTGATTGCTGCTTGCCCCGCTTATTACCATACACCTGCCCTTTGTAGCCTCAGCAGTAGAAGCAAACTCCCTTGCTATCTGTATGATTGTTGCGCGGCCGATGCCTGTATATTTTTCCTGCCATGCAGGCGAGAAGCCTTTGTCATCGTCATAGCTCTTTGAGAAATCGCCTGAAAGCCCGGGACGAGCTATGCCTAAGTGCGACATCTGCATATCAAATACGGTTGTTACAGGTATCTTGCCTTCTGTAGCTGTATCTATGTATCTTACTGGAACCTCTCTCTTGTAAACCTCGCCGGTATCAAGCTCATAGAATGCGCACTCCAGAACATCGCTCTTTTTGCCGCCAAGCAGCGTAAGCAAAGGGTCTATCTGCTCGCCTGTCTTTTCATCTTTTAGCAGTGTATTCCACTTGCTCTCGCTCTCCTTATTCTTAGGATATCTGAAGCCCATGCCCCCGTAGACAATCCGCGGCTTGTTTGCCTTGCTATCCCACATTGCGAACTTCCACTCCGGGTTGTCTGTATCTGCATATTCTTTCAGATCCATTGCCCTTAAGAATCTGCCCATCTCATATCCGTTTTTGGTCTTCTTAAGCTTTATCAGGTGCGGAAGGTCTGTATAGCTCTTTGCATAGTCAACAAAGTATGGAACCTGCTTGTCTGCATAGAACTCCTTGCAGATTACATGGTTAATTGCCATCCAGATGGCGCCGTCAGAACCAGGTTTAACTGGAACCCACATATCAGCATATTTTGCGCTTTCTGAATAATCAGGCGTCATTACTATAAGCTTTGCCCCGCCCATGCGAAGCTCAGATATAAAGTGGCAGTCTGCTGTCCTTGTCCTGTTTGGGGTCGCGCCTGTTATAACACAATATGCTGTATGATACCAGTCCGCGCTCTCAGCAACGTCTGTCTGCTCGCCCCAGACCTGGGGATGAGCATTCGGCAGGTCTGTGTAGTAATCATAAAAGCTCAAGCTCACAGCGCCTATTAACTGATGATATCTGGCGCCTGAGGCATAACTTATCATTGACATGGCTGGAATCGGCGAAAAGCTGATATTCCTGTCTGGACCATATTTTTTTATGGTATACATCTGCGCAGCAGTTATAATCTCTGCTGCTGTATCCCAGTCAAATCTCCTGAATCCGCCCTTTCCCCTTGACCATTTGATTTTCTTGGAAAGCTCAGGATCTTCCACTATGCTCGCCCATGCGTCAACAACATCTGAATGTTTTGTCCTTGCCTCCCTCCATGCCTCAATCAGCGTCCCTCTTACATAGGGATATTTAACCCTGACAGGGCTGTACACATACCATGAAGCTGATATGCCCCTCTGACAGCCTCTCGGTTCGTAAGGCGGAATAGTCGGCTCTAATAATGGATAATCAACGGCCTGCAGCTCCCATGTAATAATGCCGTCCTTTACATAGACCATCCATGAACAGCCGCCTGTGCAGTTGTTGCCATGCGTGCTTCTGACGGTCTTATCATACTGCCAGCGGTTTCTATAAAACTCTTCCCATCCCCTTTTAGTCGGATTGACTATATCTTGTATCAGCGTTGCCATTTATTTCCCTCCCTTTCCGCCATAATTTCTCCATAATGCATCATGTGCAGTGCCCTTATTTCTTTTTCTGTATCTGCCGCTCCACACGATGCTGAAGAAGATCATTATTCCGATAAAACCTGCTGCTCCAGCGCCTAAGAAAGAACCTGTTTTTGAAGCAGCAACAGGCTGCGTTGCAGTTTCACTAAAGAATACCCTTAGATGCTCCATCTCTGCCTCTGTTATATTTTTGGCTGAAAAAATCGGACCCATTACAGGAAGCCCGGGGCTGTTCACCCAGCCAATCATAAGAAGCGCCCTCTTTGGCCCGGCGTATATCTGTGACAGGTTTGGCCCCAGAATTCCGCCACCCAATTCACCAACCCCTGCGCTGTGGCAGGATATGCATGGTGGACCTCCGTTTGTAAACCGCTTCTCCCCGCTAAATAATGCCCTGCCAGTCTTGTAATCGCCCTGTTCAGCAGGCGCTGCAGGAGACTCTTGAACAGGCTCTGCCAGCTGTGTCTCTGCTGTCTGAGCCGCAGCAATCATTGGCATAAGAATCAGGATCATTGCCAATGTAAATCTTAGAAACTTTTTAAATCCCTTTCTCCCATCCCTCAGAATCATAATCTTTTTACACCTCCTTATTTTATTTTGATAACTGTTCCTATAAAATCTTATTTAAATCCTTACTGCCCCTTGCCACGCCGACCTCTGGTGGTATGCCACCTATGTTGGAGAGAGGAGGAGAGTCAAAGCAGCAAGGGCAGTAAGCCCTATTTAAAAACCCACAAAACAGGACAAGGCGAGCTCTTGGTCACCTTGTCTGTAACGCTTCCCATAAAAAATTTCCCCACTGGTGAATAGCGATGGGTTGCCATAATTATCAAATCAGCCCTCTGTTCCATTGCCAATGCAATGATCTCATGCGCTGCGTCTCCATCCCTTAATACCATCTCAACATCCTTCACGCCTTTTTCTTTAAGTTTGGCTGCTTCCCTTTCCAAAATCACCTTACCTTCATTAAGCCAATTTGTGTGTATATTCTGCCACTCAGCAGAGTCAGTAGCCATGTGTGTTGAGCGATACCATTTTTCTACTACATTTAGCAGAATCAGCTTAGCGCCTGAAATCTTGCTTAGATAAACACCTGCATCTTCTACCTTTCCTGTCAACTCAGAGCCGTCAATAGGGCAGAGTATGGCCTTATACTCCATAAAATCTTCCCTGCCTCTGAAGCATCTCGTAGTCCTCTGCGCTCTGTATCAATGGCCTCATCGTCCTATTTATCAATGCCCTGCCGCCTTTGCCGACCCATGTCCTTGTCCATTTGCGCTGCACTATCCTTAGCATTACAAATACCATCACTGCAAATATTGAAAATGCAATAAACCCGGCTGCAAATGACCCTGTATACTGTTTTGATAGGCCCATAGCATTTGGTATAAACGCCCCGCCGAGCGCGCCAACCTCGCCAATCATGCTTCCTGCCACAGCAGTAGTAGTTGACCAGCGAAGGGGGACTAACTGGAAGAGGGAGCCATTGCCTGCGCCGAGCGCCGCAAAACAGAGCATAAATATTATTGTCATTGCTGCTATCGATGGCAATGTGCTTCCGATGAGCATCATTGCAATAATAATCACAAATACCGCTGTCAGCGAATTTATCCCGCCCCACCTGTCAGAGAGGTGGCCTCCCACTATCCTTATGCCGCTGCCCATAACTGCCGCCAGCATGGTAAGCTGGCCTGCCTGCACCTTTGTTACGCCATATTGGTCATAGAAAAAGGTGGGAAGGAAATTTGAAAGCCCGATAAATCCGCCAAAGGTGATTATATATATTAAATTAAATGCCCAGCCGTCCTTTTCAAAAAGACAAGCAAGGAGCTCTTTCAGTGTATGATGCTCCCTATCCGGCGGCTCCTTTGCAAAGATCAGCATTACAAGTATTGGGACAAGCATTATTGCTGCAGCAAAGCCATATACAGCCTGCCACCCGTATTTCATAGCAAGCGGCGGTGCAAAGAGGACAGCAAGCACAGTGCCGCTGTTTCCTGCGCCGGCTATACCCATTGCCAGCCCCTTATATTGAGCCGGAAACCATCCGGAACCGAGTGAAAGGGCAACCCCAAAGCTTGCGCCTGCCAGGCCAAGCAAAACGCCCATTGCAAGGACATCTGAATATGAACTGACTCCAAAATAACCATATACCATTGCTATGAATATCATGCTCATTTCAACGAGGGCCGCATTTTTTCTGCCTATGTACTGAGACAATACACCGAGCGGAAAGCGCATAACAGCGCCTGCCATTATTGGCACTGAAATCATAAATCCTTTTTGCGCCGGACTTAGATTAAAGTTCTCGCTAATGAATGGCGCCATTGCGCCGTTCAGCACCCATACAGCGAAGCAAAAATCAAAATAAAGAAAAGCTGAGAGAAGTGTAGGCGTGTGACCTGACTTAAAGAAGGTTTTTAGATTTGCCATGTTGCTACCTCCATTTAAAAAATTAGGGTTAGATATCATCATCATAACCCAGATTAAGCAATTTTAGGCTTTATAACAGGTAGGATGCTCCCCCTATACCTGATTCCCCTTTAAACTAAATACAGCATTAGTTTGTTGTTTAACAATTTACTGCAAAAAACTGTATTAAATATAATGCAAGGAAGGTGCCACTCTAAAAAAATCTAATCTAACATTCTGAAATTACAAGTTTTTTATGTATAAAATAGAGTGAATATTATTGAATATTGCTGTAACAGAAATGTAACGAAAAAAGATGGTTTTAAGGAATTTTTTTTAGATTACAAGTAGATATGTCATTGATACAGGAATGTAACAAGTAAGACAAATTTGTTTATCTGGCGTAACAGAATTAGGCTGTGGGGATATCTTCTTTATCCTTTATCATTCCATACTGTTTGCATTTTTCCCATAATGTTTTTCTTGATATGCCGAGCATCTTTGCTGCGAGGGTCTTGTTTCCTCCTGCCTCTTCTATAACCCTGCAAATATACTGTTTTTCAAAGACTGATAATGCGCTTGAAAGGGGCTCTGAATAGTGAAGCCTGTTTGCAACCTTGAAGCCGGCATCGCAGCAGCTGCATATATCCTCTGGAAGGTCCCATGCCTGTATCTCGCCGTTGCGGCACAAGGTAACCCCCCTCTCTATGGCATTTTCAAGCTCCCTTACATTTCCGGGAAAATCGTATTTGAGCAAAAGCTCTCTCACCTCAAGGGAGAGGTTCTTAATAGACTTATTCATCTGCTTTGAATAGGCGTCTAAGAAATGCTCTACGAGCAGGAGGATATCTTCCTTTCTTTCTCTTAAAGGCGGAAGAAAGACAGGCACAACATTTAACCTGTAATAAAGATCTTCCCTGAAGCTTCCCTTCTGCACCTCTTTTTTTAAATCACGCTGCGTAGCGCAGATAATCCTTACATCTACATTAATCGTCTCTGTGCCGCCAACCCTTTCAAGCTCCCTCTCCTGAAGAACCCTTAACAACTTGACCTGAACTGTCAGCGAAATCTCTCCAATCTCATCTAAAAAGAGCGTCCCCTTATGCGCCAGTTCAAACCTCCCCTTTTTCTGCTTTAATGCGCCTGTGAAGGCGCCCTTTTCATGGCCAAATAGCTCTGCCTCAAGCAGGGTCTCTGGAAGCGCTGCGCAGCTTACCTTGATAAAGGCCTCGTCTTTTCTCGGGCTGTTATAATGAATAGCATTTGCAACAAGCTCCTTGCCTGTTCCGCTCTCTCCTGTAATCAGCACTGTAGTGTCGCTCTGCGCAACCACCTTGACCTTTTCAAAGACCTCCTTCATCTTATTGCTCTTTCCAATAATGCCGTTGAAATCATACTTGTCTTCTATCTTCTCCTTTAAATAGATATTCTCATCCTCAAGGTTTCTTAAACGTATCAATCGCTTGACAATAATAATCATCTCATCCATAGAAAATGGCTTGGTAATATAGTCGTATGCCCCCTGCCTCATTGCCTCAACAGCAGTCTCTACAGAACCGTAGGCAGTAATCATTAATATCTTTGTCATAGGCGAATAATGCCTGCAGCTCTTTAATATATGCAGACCGTCTACCTCTGGAAGCTTGAGATCTGTAATCACTATATCATAGACATTGTCCTTTATTGCCTTCAGGCCTTCGCCTCCGGATTCTACGCTTGCAATATTATATCCCTCTGCCTTAAGCGCGTCACTGATAGAGAGCCGCATTAAGGGTTCATCATCAATGATTAGAACGTTTGGTATCCTGTTCATTTAATCTCCTATTTATTTACCGGCAGCTTAATTGTAAAAGTTGTGCCTTTTCCCAACTCGCTTCTTGCCTCTATCCTGCCTGAGTGTTTTTCTACTATACCGCGGCTGACCGCAAGGCCAAGGCCTGTCCCTTTTCCCACATCCTTTGTTGTAAAGAAGGGATCAAATATCTTTGGGAATATATGAGGGGGGATGCCCTCTCCATTATCCATTACCTCTATACAGCACCATCCATCCTCCTGAAAGGTCTTTACCCTGATCTGCCCCTTTCCCTTCATTGCCTGAACTGCATTCAAAAGGATATTCATTAACACCTGACTCATTTTGTGCTGGTCAACCATTAACTGCTGAAGGGATGGATCAAGCTCTTTCTTGAGTTTTATGCCGTCCTTTTTTATAGCATAACCTATTAAAGAAAGGACGTCTTCAATAAGGCTGTTGATATTCACAGATGCAAGCTCCGGCTCGTGCTGCAGTGAGAAATCAAGAAGCTGGTCAACAGTTCTCTGAACCCTGTGGATGCCGTCCTCCATGGATTTAATATATTCATCTTCCCTTTCCGGAGACAATTTCTTTTTGCGAAGGTTATAAAGGCAGTTTAGTATTCCGCCGAGGGGATTATTTATCTCATGGGCAATGCCTGCTGCAAGCTGGCCAATGGCAGACATCTTCTCTGCCTGTATAACCTGCTGCTCAAGCAGCTTCTGGCTTGTTATATCCTTTGCTATGCCGAGCACCTCCACAATCTTCCCCTCATTGCTTCTAAGCGGTGAAACGCTGAGGGCAGCGTATTTTATCCCGCCCTGCTTATCTATCACCTCTACCTCATAGGTATGCCTTATACCTTCTGTTACTGTTTTTCTAAATCTATCGCCCTGATGCCTGCTTGAAAGGATTGTCAGAAAGGACTTGCCGATTAATTCATCCTTTTGATATCCCCACTCTTCAACCTTCTTATTAACATAAGTAATTATGCCCTCATGGTTCAGCGTATAAATAACATCATTTGCTGTCTCAAGGAGATTTTCAAGGTACTCTTTTGTCTCCTTCAGCTCCTTAGTCCTGTCATTGACCTTCTGCTCAAGTGTATCATAATATTCCTTCAACTGTCTTTCCAGCTTTTTTCTGTCTGTAATATCCCTTACAAATGCCCTTGTCTTAACAAAATGGCCGTTTATCGGATGATACTGGGCTGTAGCGGTTACCTCTACATCTGTCCTTTTGCCGACCTTTGAGATAAACTGTGTCTCTATTGTGCTTATCCCCTCTTTTGCTGACCGCGCAATATGTTTTACTAACTTTTCTTTATCCTCATCCGGCACAACATCCTCTATCTTCTTATTCTGCATCTCCTGCAAGGTATAGCCGAGTATATTCAGTTCTGTCTTATTAACATGCACAAAATACCTGTTAATATCCACAGAATGAATCATTTCAGGCGAGTTTTCTACAAGGTCTTTATACCTTGACTCTGAGGTTTCAAGCTCCTTATTCCTCTCTTCAAGGGCTGTATATGTCCGCTGCAATTCCCCGGCCATCTTGTTAAATTCATCAGCCAGCTTTTCTATTTCGTCATTGGTCTTTATATTCAGGCGGTAGTCAAGCTTGCCCTGCGTAATAAATTTAACACCTTTGTACAGCTCATTGATCGGCCTGACGATGTTCTTCGCAGCATACACGCCTGTAAGAGAAAGGAGCGCTATAAGCACGGAGCCGAATATAGAAACACGGAGAAGAAGCGAGTATATAGGCGCATACATCTCAGAGGGGCTCTGCCTTAAAAAGACATACCATCTGTTGCCGTCAAACCAGTTTGCTGTATTCAATGTTGCCTCAACAGGCGCAAAGCCAATAATAGAGTCTCTTCCGCCATGCGCATCGTCCTCTGCCACATCCCACCCGGGCTTAGAGCTTGATATTAATCTTATGAGAGACCTGTTAGCATTATGGCTGCGCGGAGGGAAGATCGGACACATCAGGATTGAACCCTTTGAATCAACGAGGGTTGCATGGCCTGTCTTTTCAATCCTCACGCTGTTAACAACCTCAAGCAGTTTGTCAAAGCTGTATTTAATTACAACAACAGCTATAACCCTTTCATAATCTATTACAGGCGCTGCTATGCTCATAAGATGCATTCCAAAGGTATCATCAAGCTTCAGGTCTCCAACATATACCTTGCTGTTATTGATGGAATCCTTAAACCACTTCTCATTGCTGTAGTTCTTTTCCACATCTTCCTTAAAGCCGCCAACATACCTTCCCTTTGTATCAACTACAATCATCGCATATACTTCTTTCTCATTAAAGCTTTTAAATTTATTCAGATAATCTATTAATTCACTGCTGCCGTATTTTTTGTTTTTAACGGCATCTTTAACTTCACTGGAAATAGCGAGCCTCTGGACATCAATAATTTCCTTCTTTATCACCATATCAACCTTGTTTGCGGTCTCCTTTGCCAACTCCTGAAAATTTGCGCCTATGGACTTTCTAAGGGCATTTGTGCCGTCAAGATAGGTAAGATATAAACCAGCAACAAGGGGTGTAATGCCTATAATAAGCATTGATATTACAATTCTTCTCCGAATCCCTCTTTTTACATTTTTAACTTCCATAATTAATCCTCAATGCTTATATCTATCCTTTTAGCTTTCTCCCCGCCGCGCAAGGTTGAAACCATTGCCTTTATGGATTTTGCAAACCACTCCTGAACAAAGGGCTTTATGATGAGCTTCCTGCCATTAACAAAAAGATATGCTTTCTCTTTTCTATTTGACAGCCTCTTCTTATTTTTTAAGAATCTCTGTTCAATAAACCCTGCAACATCCTTTGGCTTGTTTAAATCCATCAATAACACGCCCTTTAGCCTGATCTTTCTATCGCTTACAACCGCAATAAGATTATCATCCTTTGAGCAGAGCAATTTTCTGCTGTTGCCGTCCCTTATAACCTCAATCTTCTGATACCTCTCTGTTTTATACCCTTCTGCAATTATCAAGTCCACATCATCAATATACCTGTCCCTTATCTCCTCAAGCTTGTATCGGCCTTTTATATCAGTGATTAATGCGAGCCTGTTATCAGACACAGCAACGATTGCCTTTGCGCCTGCCTTCTTGTGCTTCCATGTATCCTTGCCCTCCTTATCCATCTCAAAACCGTGCGCGCAGTGTTTTATTGTTGCTATCCTGTAGCCCTTTTTTGTTAAAAAAGGAATCACCTTTTCAATAAGCGTTGTCTTTCCGCTATTAGACTTTCCAACAATTGAAATAATGGGTATCATAGTCGCTCCGCTCCATTTAAAATTGCAAAATTAAAAATGCAAAGTGCAAAATTAAGATTGGAAGTATGTCATTCCTGCGTGTTTTTGGCAGGAATCCATGGTTTCCCATGAAAATAGGAATCTAATTCTTTTTCTGGATTCCCGCTCAGAAACTATGCGGGAATGACATTATTTTACAATTTTCAATTTAAAATTTTAAATTCAACATTCGCAGAATGTTGCTTAATATCCTGCATCCTTTCTATATTCAAAACTCCTGTCCAGCAGCATCACCTTCACCTTATCCCCTGCCTTTATGGATGTATCATTCTCATGGAATATAATAAGCCCGTTTGCCTTTGTCATGGATGTCATCATGTGCGAGCCCTGATCGCCTGTTGTTTCAACTGCATACCCATCCCCATCTGACTGGACAGACGCCCTTATAAAATGGCGCCTGTTCTCCTTCTTTTTTAAGTCATCTTTAATAGTGGCGTCAATTATTGGCCTGAATATCTTCTTATGTCCCATCATCTTTAATATCGCCGGCCTTACAAAAATCTCAAAGGTAACCATAGAGGCAACAGGATTTCCAGGAAGGCCAAACATGGGCCTGCTATTTAACATAGAAAATGCGAGCGGCTTCCCCGGCTTTATTGCCACCTTCCACAACCTTAAATCACCGCCGAGCCCTTTTACAACATCCTTTACATGGTCATAATCTCCCACAGAAACGCCCCCTGATGTTATTATTATATCTGCATTCATGCCGAGACGCAACCTTTCCTCAAGCTCATCCTGCCTGTCCCTTGCAATGCCAAGCAAGATTGGCAGCGCGCCGCACTCCTGAATCTGCGCGCCAACTGCATAAGTATTGCTGTTGATTATCTTTGCTCCGCATATCTCCTCGTCTAAGTCAACAAGCTCATCGCCTGTTGCAAGTATGGCGACTCTCGGCCTTTGATAAACAGAGACAATAGAGCGCGCCATTGATGCAAGCATCCCTATCTCAGAAGGCCTTATCAGCTGTCCTTTTTTTATTACAAGCTGCCCCTCCTTTACATCCTCTCCTGCCTTTCTTATATGGTCGCTCTTTTCAGGCCTTTTAAAAATCCTTACCTTGTCGCCATCCTTCTCTGTATACTCTGCCATAACAACAGCGTCAGCGCCATTGGGCATTGGCGCGCCTGTCATTATTTTTATTGCCTCACCCGGTTTTAGTTTGCTTTCCGAGATATAACCTGCGGGCAGGCTCTCTATAATTTTCAGAACAGCAGGGTTTTCTTTTGACGCGCCTTCAACATCATTAACTCTTACAGCATAGCCGTCCATTGCAGAATTATCCCAGGGCGGGATATTCCTTCTTGCATATATATCCTCTGCAATGACCCTTCCCAATGCCTCTTTTATATCCACCTTTTCAAAACCTATCTCCCTGATATTCTCAAGGATTAACCCTAATGCCTCTTCAACAGAAATCATAACATCTCCCTCCTATCCTGTCTATTCACTATCCTCCCCATTATCAATAAAATAGATATTGCAGAAACAGTTACAATCGCCACCAGAACATTTGCAAGGAGCATATTATCTGCCTGAACAGCATCGTATATTGCAATAGGAACTGTCTGCGTGAGTCCGGGAATATTTCCTGCAACCATTAATGTTGTTCCGAAGTCGCCCAATGCCCTGAAAAATGATAGGGCTATTCCTGCAAAGACTCCCCTCCATGCAAGTGGGATTGTGATTGTTAAGATTACCGATGTCTCTGACTTGCCGAGTATCCTTGCAGCATTCTCCAGATTATTATCTACAGACTCAAATGCTGATTTAGCAGTTTTTACCAACAGAGGGATGGCTACAACAGACGCTGCTGCTACCGCGCCATACCATGTAAATACAAGTGTTGTTCCAAATATATCCTCAAAGGCTTTGCCAATAAAACTCCTCCTACCGAGAGCAACGAGGAGGTAATAGCCCAATACAGTTGGCGGGAGTATCATGGGAAGCATAATGATGGAATCAAGGAAATCCCTTCCATAGAATCTCTTTTTTGCTAAAAAATAGGAGAGCGGCAGGCCGATAAGAATACATATTAAGGTTGCGAAAAAACTGACCTTTAATGAAAGATACAATGGAGTTAAATCTATATTCATATTAAAACCCTTCAATAATTATAAAACCGTATTTCTTTAGAATTTCCCTGCCTGTCCCGTTTAAAACAATATTCATAAAACCCTCGGCCAATCTCCTGTTCTTTGAATCCTTTAAAACAGCGATTGACTGCTCTATTGCGTTGTGCAGTCCTTCATCTATTAGCAGATAATTATTATCTGCTGCAACAAGCGAAAGGGCAACTATTCCTGCATCTGCATCGCCTGTCTGAATATATTGAAGCGCCTGCCTTATGTTCTCGCCAAAAATCAGCCTCTGCCTTAAATCATCCCATATCCCTGCCTTTATCAATGCCTCTTTTGCTGCTGCGCCATAAGGGGCATGCTCTGGATTTGCAATGGCAATCTTCTTGAATGAACCTTTTATTAAATCATTTATGCTAACAGGCAGATTGCCGGAATTTTTATTTACAACAATGGCAAGCCTCCCCCTGCAAAAGACATAATATTTATCATCTGCAATCAGACCTTTATTTTTCAGATCTTCAATATACCTCTTATTAGCTGATGCAAAGATATCAAAGGGCGCACCATGCATAATCTGCTTTGAAAGCAGGCCTGATGAGCCAAAGGTAAATATGACATTATTTCCTGTCCTCTGCTTATAAAGCCCGCCAATCTCTTTAAAGGCAGGCAGCAAATCTGACGCGGCAGCTACATGAAGGGTCTCGGAAAGAACCATTGAAGGGGAAAATAGAAGTAAAAATATGCTGAGCAGAAAAAACTTCTTAAACATTTTATTCCTCTTGAAATCCCAAACCAGCGAGAAGGGTGCAGATGCAAGGCGGAGTGAGGACTCGCACCGCAGCATACTAATTTGTATGTGAGGATGCGAGGCCGAGACGACAACACCGCAGATGCGCCCTTATCGCTGGTTTGGCGCTAAAAACAAAAATGCCGACCATCGGCCGGCATCCCAAACCATGGTCTCCTTTCCAAGCCCTCACACCTATGCATAGGTGTAGGGGCGTCCCGCATCAATACTGCGAAACAAGAGGAGGCTGGGTCGTTTCCTTCCCAACCCGAATCGGCGTGCATATCAGATAAATAGCATGGGTTCAAAATCTTGAACCCATGCCTTAGATATGCAGGCTCGGAGCGCTCTCAAATTTTATTTTATGATAAACCTTACTGATTATGGTGTCAAGGATTATCTGAAAAAAGGGGCGGAGGTTTCACTGGCCATGGCACTTCTTGTATTTCTTGCCGCTTCCGCAAAAACATGGTTCATTGCGGCCAGGGCTTTCCTTATTTGTAGCTGGCATAAAATGCCCTGTATGTTTAAAAAAGCAGGATTTAACCTCTTCTATTACAGCCTCTCCTGCCTTTTCTATTGATGTGGCGCCTTCATTAAAGCACCTCTCGCTTACATCCCTTTCAAATGCTATTGCTGAAGCAAGCGCATTTGCATCATCAGATGAAGCCCCTGCCGCATGAATTATACGGCAATATCCCTTCTCCCCCAACCTTGCATCAATAGAGCCCATGAAACCGCAATGCTGCGGTCTTATATCATTTCCTTCAAGCGCTGCAGGATGTATGGCGCAGGTCTTATCTTCTGAAAGAAACAGACATCTAAATGCAAACATTGCCCTTAAACTAATCACAATTGATTGGCCTTTAAACTTAACATCCTCAACCTTTACATTATACCTTTCAGGTTCTTTAAAAAGCCTTCTTGGAGAAACCTCATTCGTTACATATCTTTCTCTTATCCGCTCCGCCCTTGCCCTGATTTCCTTTATTACATCATTCTTAAAGCTATTCATGCGGGAGAATCCGTCTTTTTTTATGACAGTAAATGCAATAATACCCCACCAGGGGTCGCAGCACATCCCTTTGCACTGATTAATGCATGTTTCAGAAAAGAAGGAATTATTTTCTATGTTTTTGTTCATAATGTTATACGCTGTCAAATGATTAATATATTCAAATAAAAGTCTGCTTATCTGCCGATCTGCATGGGATTGCCCAGACAAGCTCTTTTGGCAGGCTGAGCTTTATCTTTTTCCCCTTTTTAAGAGAGAGCCTTCTGTATGTTGAATTTGGAAGATTTATCTGAAAAAGGTAGTCATCATCCGAGATGCCGGCAAAGATTGTATGCACCAGACCCTTCTCCTGAATATCAAAGACCTTTGCAGAAATAATATTTTTTTTATCGCCCGTTTTGCCTTTCGCCTTTAGCTTTTCGCCTTTTGCCCTTATTATCTTTATATCCTCTGGCCTGATGCAAAATTCAATATTGTCTCCAGCCTTAAGATTATCCTTTGAATTAACTGTAATACTGAAGCCGTCTGATTCAACTGTTGCAGCTAAACCCTTTGAAGAGACCTTTTTTACAACAGCATCAAATATATTCTTTACTGCAAGCAGTCTTGCCACCTTCCTTGTCGCAGGCTTATAGAACACCTCATCCCTTGAGCCGATCTGCTCTATCCTTCCCTCTTCTATTACTGCAATCCTGTCTCCAAGCACAAATGCCTCCTCAATGTCATGTGTAACAACTATTGTCGGTATTCTGAATCTTTTATGGATAGCAATAAGGTCATTTCTTATCTTTGAGCGAACTGGATAATCAAGCGCTGCCAACGGCTCATCAAGCAGCAGGACTGCCGGCTCTGATGCGATTGCCCTTGCTATTGCAACACGCTGTTTCTGGCCGCCTGAGAGCTGATGGGGATATAGCCCTTCTGTTCCTTCAAGCCTCAGGAATTTCTGAAGCTCTGCTATATTTTTATTTGCCTCTGTCTTGCTCACTTTTTTGATACCATACGCAATATTTTCAAAGACAGTCATGTGTGGAAATAATGCGTAATCCTGAAGCACATAACCTACCCCTCTCTTATTTATCGGCAAATCAATCCCATTTGCTGAATCAAAAAAAGAGGCATTATTTAACTTAATAAAACCTTTATCTGGTTTTATAAGGCCGGAAATAATTCGTAGAGTAAGGCTCTTTCCTGAACCTGATGGGCCAAAGAGAACAAGTATCTCTTTATCAACTATAAAAGATACATCTAAGGCAAAATTGCCAATGTTTTTTAAAAAAGATACATTTAGCATCTCAATAACCTTTTGCTGTCATCTCCTCTGCTTTCTGAAATTCAGAAGGCGTGTTTACATTAAAAAAGGACTTGAACTCTGGGTCAAATGGAATTATCTCGTCTTCTTTTACATAGCGGACTGACAGCCTAGGCAGGATGTCTACAATCTTTAGCACGCCTTTTTTAATCTGATCCTCCATCGGCTTTAAGCAGGTCTTTGAATATACAGCATGTAGCGGCTGCTGGCCGTCAGGCGAAAAAGGGATGACTATATCATATCCATCCTTCTGTTTGATAAGATATTCAATAAAATCCTTTTTTAAAAACGGCATGTCGCAGGCAGCGGCAAAGGCATATTGCGATGAGGCATGATATAATCCCGAATATATGCCGATGAGTGAGCCGCTTTCTGGATATATATCTGAAACAATCTTTGTGTTGAGATGCTTATATTCATCAGGCGAGTTTGTAACAAGAATCACCTCATCAAAGAGCGCCTTAAAAAGCCTTACAATCCTTTCAATAATCACATCACCATTTATTTTCAGAAAGGCCTTGTTCCTTCCCATTCGGCTGCTCTTGCCGCCTGTTAATATAATTCCTGTCATATAAATTAAGATTAACAGATTATATTCGCTAAAGTCAACAAACCATTCTTTTTTCTTTGACATTACAAAAATTTTTAAATATGATACACATCATAAGTTAAATTCAAGAGGCTTTTAAGAAGTGCTCATTTTATTATTGTTTGTCATTCCTGCGAAAGCAGGAATCCAGACGCTGCACCAAGCACGGGGCAGGCTCTGTGAAAGCAGGGAGCTATATAAACAAACTGGATTCCCGCTAAAAACATGCGGGAATGACATTTAGGGGCTTTTAGCAAGTTTTTCAACAGCCTGTCAAAATACAAAATTCAAAACAGTTTAGAAAATTTGGATTTAGAATTTCGGATTTGCTTAGGGTTTAGATATTAGAATTTAGGGTTTTAAAATTATCTCTTTTAAGGAGTCACTAATGATACCAACCATAGAATGGAAAGACGGATTTATTAATATGCTTGACCAGACAAAACTGCCGATTGAGATTGTGTATGCTGAATGCAAGGATTACCAGACTGTTGCAAAAGGCATAAAGGAGCTTTGGGTGCGTGGCGCGCCTGCAATAGGCATTGCTGCTGCAATGGGAATAGCGCTCGGCGCACAGAGGATAAAGGCAGAGAGTTTTGACGCCTTTTATGAAGAACTGACAACAATATGCGAACACCTTGCCTCAACAAGACCGACTGCTGTTAACCTCTTCTGGGCAATTGAGAGGATGAAAGTGCTTGTCAAAAAAAATAAAGGCGAGGATATTGAAGCCATTAAAAAGAAACTGATAGATGAGTCGCAGAAGATTTTAGATGAGGATATTGAGATTAACAAGGCAATGGGAAGATACGGCGCAGAGTTTATCAAAGACGGAGACACTATTTTGACTCACTGCAATGCAGGCGCATTGGCGACAGGCGGCTACGGCACAGCGCTTGGTGTTATCCGTGCCGCATGGGAGCAAGGCAAAAGGATAAAGGTATTTGCAGATGAGACAAGGCCGATACTTCAGGGTGCAAGGCTCACTGCATGGGAGCTTATGCAGGACAAGATACCTGTTACATTGATAACAGACAACATGGCAGGCCACTTTATGAAAAAAGGAGTCATTGACTTGGCCATTGTAGGCACAGACAGGACAGTTGCCAATGGCGATGTGGCAAATAAAATAGGCACATACTCTGTCGCAGTTCTATGCAAGGAACACAACATCCCCTTCTATGTTGCAGCGCCAACATCAACAATAGACCTGTCTATTCCATCAGGTGAATTGATTCCAATTGAAGAGAGAAATCCGATTGAGGTAACGCATATCTTTGGCAAGACACAGATAGCGCCTGATAATGTTAAAGTAGCAAATCCTGCGTTTGATGTTACACCAGCAAAATATATTACTGCAATTATCACTGAAAAAGGCAGCTTCAGGCCAAGGGACATAAGAAAGCTTGGAGAGAACAATGTGGATATTGAGAAGGTAAGAATTAAGTAAGGGCTCAGTTTTTTTCAGCCCCAGAAAATTTCCGAGCAAAACTCATTTGACTTTTTCTCAACAAGCGCTTTTATTAAAGCCGGAAGCAGTATATTAGACATCCTGATTTATTCTGATAAAGCGCCTGTGCTGATTTTTAATATTTCCTTTGTCATGGGTGCAGACCAGATCCTCTGCTCTTCTTGCACTTGTTATTGCAATGCCCATCCAAGCCCTGTGAATTACAACACTCCATCAAGCAATTGCTCTATACGATGCAGCAAATAGAAGGGGATAGAAAATAGAGCAAATTGCTTTTTATTGGGAGTCCTTATCTTTTCAATCCCTAATACCCCTGAATATATTCTGACTGCAAAATTATTCCTGCTTTCATCAATGAAATTGAGGAGGGACCGCAAAGTCCCTGACTTGCCAGACTTTACTTCAACAGGAATAAGCCTATTATGGCAACTTATCAGATAATCTATCTCTGAAATAGAGCCTTTCTGCTCCCTGTACCAGTAAGACAGGTTTATATTTTTTCTTATTGCCCGAGACAGCAGAGTCTGGCCTGTTATCTGTTCACTAAGCTGGCCATGATATACAGCATTAATATCCTTTATATTCATTATTTCGGTCCTCAGCCCGGCCTGATAGTTGACAAGCCCTGTGTCTAAATACAAAAGCTTCGGCGATTTCTTTAAATTATTTACTATCGGGAGTTGATTGGATGCAGAGGCATAAACCCTGCTTATAACCATGGCCTTTTCAAGCACATCAAACGCCTCGCTCATCTCCCTGCTGCGGAAATTAGAGCCGCCGAAATTTTCATATTTGACAGGAAGCCCTATATATTTGGATGCATGCTCTACGAGATATTGAATGTATTTTGCCTTTGCCATGCTCGCATATTTTAAGACATCATCCTTAAAGCCAGTCAATATGGATTCATATACAGGGTCAATATCAATCAGAGATTTTGTTTCCGCATATTTGGCAACAGCCTCAGGCATTCCGCCTACAAGCAGGTATTCCTGATATTTTTTCATCAGCGTATTATGAATTTCAGAAGGTATCTTTTTTTCAGGCTTTATAGAATTTATATAATGCAGAGCCTCTGTTTCTTTCATGGCAGACAAGTATTCTTCAAAAGTGACAGGATGCATATAACAGTATTCAACCCTTCCTACAGGGAATGAAAATCCTTCAGATTTCATTTTTACCTCAAGAAGCGAGCCTGCTGCAGCAACATGCAAGTCAGGCATTTCCTCATGAAAATAGCGAAGCTGATTCATTGCTATGCTTGAATTCTGTATCTCGTCAATGAAGATGAGCGTAGCGCCTGCGATAATCTTCTTGTTAAACTTCAACTGGATTGCCTGAACAAGTTCATGGACAGGATTCATCCTAAAAAACAGGGCAAGATTGTCTTCCTGCTCCAGATTTATGTATATATAAGTTTTAAAAGAACCCCCGGCAAAGAGATTTACTGCCGAGGTCTTGCCAACCTGCCTTGCACCTCTGATTACAAGGGGCTTCCTCTTCTTGCGGTTTTTCCACTCAAGGAAAATTTTGTTTATCTCACGATCAAACATAATTTATCTCGTTGATAATATTTACGGAATGTAATATTTCATAACCTATTTTCTGCTTTGAGTGTAACAGATTATAACCAATTTTTCAATAAAATTGTAATAAACTATAAGGTAAGAGGCAGGCGGAGACAAATTAATTTGATTTTTGACATTCTATTTTAATTTTTTAATTTCTACCCGTTGCCTTTTCGGATAATGTGCCTGTGTTTTTCATCTTGCAAGGCAGAACAAAAGCGCCTGTGCTGATTTTATACTTTTCCTTGAAGCAGGGTTTGGCAAGGGTGCAGGCAAAACAACCCTCTGTCCCCTTCAAGCCAGCCTTTCGTCTAATTGTTTAATTGTTAAAATGTAAAATGTATGGTAAAATAAAGTAATTTATGAAAATTTATCTTGACGCCTGCTGCTTAAATAGGCCATTTGATGACCATGCTCAAGATAGAATTCGCCTTGAATCAGAAGCGGTCCTATCTATCCTTAGTCAGAGCAAAATCAAAAAATGGCTTTTGTTAAATAGCGAGATAATTGATATTGAAATTTCCAAAATTCCTGACAGCGATAAAAAACAAAGGGTTGGTATTTTGTCATCTTTACTTAAACCTTTAATTCTTATTGATGAGAATGTAGAAAGAAGGGCAATAGCGCTTGAAGATTTGGGATTTGAATCCTATGATGCATTACACATTGCCTGTGCAGAGAAGGGCAAAGCAAATATTTTATTAACAACTGATGATAAATTCTTGAATAAAGGGCTTCAATATAAAGATATCTTAACGGTAAGGGTGGAAAATCCTGTTAAATGGCTTATGGAGGTGATCGGCAAATGAATATCCCAGCATTAAATCCCAGCACTATAAGGAAATTAGGGTTAGAAGCCTTGGCAAAGGCATTAGGACCCATTGGAATGGCGCGTTTTCTTCAGCAATACGAAGGGGGAACAGGAGACTATACTAAAGAGAGGCAAAAATGGTTAAAAGGTCAGAAGGTAAAAGATATTGTGAAGGAAATAAAAGAAAGACGAGCCAGATAATCCACCTGTGCCTTTTCCCCTCCTGCAAGGCAGAACAAAAGCGCCTGTGCTGATTTTTTATATTTCTCTTGAAGCAGGCGTTGCCATAGGTGTAGGCTCTACCTTTTCGACAAAGCCTTGCTCATGGTACTCTCAGAAGCCGTTGCTGTAAAAGGTCTTCGCAATTGCGCCTGCCGTCAAGGATAGCATGAATGAAAACGGCTTTGCCTCTGATTTCATATATGATGCGGTATGGTTTGAAAAATATTTCCCTGAAA